>Ga0134121_10000038_pt1 | contig 140630 bp, 110 predicted proteins | sample KB301_FD_96463 | JGI IMG/M metagenome (GOLD analysis project Ga0134121, IMG submission 96463) | Terrestrial soil microbial communities without Nitrogen fertilizer from Kellogg Biological Station, Michigan, USA - KB3-0-1 | ecosystem: Environmental > Terrestrial > Soil > Unclassified ... | reverse complement strand
GCGGAGATCAGGCGGCCGTTGCCGAGCAGGGTACGATCGTCGGGTCCTCCCCTCTTCTTCCAAAGGACCTCACCGCTGGCCGTCTTTAAACAATAGAGATGCCCATCGTCGCTGGTGACGAAGAGGCGGTCCTTCCACGCCGCCGGCGCGAATCGGACTGGGCCGTCGGTGAAGACGGACCAGAGCTCGCGGCCGGTCGATGTGTCGAGCGCCGTGACTTTCCCGTCCGCCGAACTCCCGAATGCGAGGATGGATCCGACCACGATGGGGTGAAAAGCGCGGTCGAAGGTCAGCCGGTCCGACCCGGGCCAGGCGGGCATCGGAGGGTGCGAGGGCCGATAAGTCCAAACGAGGGAAAGCCGCGCTGCGAGGTCCTGCGGCGAGGAGTTGTTGCGCGAAGCGCCGCCGCCGGCGGCCGGCCAATCAGCGTCGGGGGGGGCCGCTCCGGGATGGACAAGAAGTGCAACAAGACCGAACGCGATCAGCGCTTTGCTGACGGGAAATCCCACAGACGACCGCACCCTCAACCTTAACACGAATCCGGCCCGCGCGCTCCGCCCATTCTGGCAATAGTCTTCACTGGAACCGCGTTCCCTTGGTCGTCGTCCGAAGACGCAGGATGTACTGGACGGAGCAGATGAAGAGCGTACCTTCGTCCTCGCCCCAGGCGCCGGTCGATGTGACCTGTCCCCTCGCGAGCGTTCCGAGCGGCTTCCCGTCAGGCGAGTAGACGTGAAGGTCACCTGGCCCTGTGACGAACAGGTTCGCGTACATGTCGAGCATTATCCCATCCGGAAGGGCGCTATCTTGGGCCGCCACAAAGGGCGATCCAAATTTCCCATTCGTTCCGGGCGACAACGAAGACCCACGGCCGGTGCGGCCGCCGGATCGAGACTTCCTAGATCCGCTTAAGGCCGAGCTGCCCGACGCGCAAACTCCGCGACGATCCGGGGAAAGGTCTCCGGGCGGTAGAGGATAGGGCCGAGCGACTTCAGGTCCTGCACGACGATCTGGTTGATCGAGCGCATCCCGGCCCAGGCGGGCGACCCCTCTATGGGACGGACGCACCCGGCGACCTTTTCCAGCGTGACGTTCTGACCTCGCGCACGCGCGAGGCATACCCCCATTCAGCCCGACTTGCCCGACGCATCGACAGCCCAGTCGGTAGCGGTCGCTCCGAACCTCATCTCCCCGCGGGACGCCATGGCACACATGGTCTCAAAGATGCCGGGTTCGTTCTCGAGCATGCGCTCGATCTGGTCCACTAGCTGCGCGGCCGCCCGGTCGAGGACCGCGGGCTGGAGGGAAGGCGCCTCAACGGGAATCGGAATCTGCCTCGCACCCTCCTCCTCCGGAGGCTGCCGATAGGGAAGCCCTAGGATGGCCGCCCCCAGACCGACGACAAACACCGTTTTCAGCACCTCAGGGAGTATAGCCTCTCCGCCTGCCGCAGACCCATAGCAAGTGTGATTTTCTAAGGGAACCTTCATAAATCCGAGCTGAAGGCTCGCCTCATAATCATGGGTTCATTCTGCGGAAGGCAACCGGTTGCATTGTGAAACGTTACATCCAGCAAGCCCCAACCTATCTAGCTTGTCTTGCATTGGCTCTTTGCTAGGTCCGTTCTGAAAGCCCTTGAGCGGCATGTTACTGCAGACTTGCCGAGTAGCGCAGTTCGCAAGACCGATTGAATCGTACCGCTCAATCTGGTCCGGAAGCTGAGAGTAGCACGCCAATACATATGCTACATCCTCGTCGGCACCATATGCCAGTGCGCTCTCGTAGGTCGTCCAGAAATGGCCACTTTGTTCGTAGAGCCCGAGTGGATCAACCCCGCTTACCGGATTCTGCCCGGCGTACATGTAATGCGTGTAGGGTCTCCTATCCGTTCTGGAAACCGTGGATCGCGGAGCAGCGCCAGTGCCTCCTCCCGCTGAGCCGGCGTCGGGACCACCGCCGACGGCGTGCTTTCCTTCCGAGTTCTCATATGGTCTTCGGCGACCGTCACTAAGCGACCAAGGTAGTCCTCGAGGAGGGTTGGATCCTCGCCGAGGAGGCAAGCGGCCGTCTTCGCGAAGCCAATCCGGCTGCGGGCGTGGTAGAGATCAAACGTGTCGAGATGAAGTCGGGGCCGTTCGCTGCTTTCAACGCCTTCCTGGGGCTTTCGAAAGACTTTGATCGAGGCTCGCAGATGTCGGGGAGAGTCCTGGTGAAGTCCTTGGATGACGAAGGTCAGGCGTCTCGGGAACTGGGCAGTGAGGCCGTTCTCATCCTGGCTGAGGAGGAAGTCTCTTTCGCCTTGCCTCCCACCTTCCACAAGTATCCCAAGCTTTCCAAGCTCGCCTCGCAGGGATTCGCATCCTTGAAGGACCAGGCGAGGGGCATACGCCAGGAGGAGGTCCTTCGCCAGCGACCCCAGCGTATCGCCCGGCCCAGCAGGGGCGATCACCCCTTCCTCGCCTCGGGCGATCAGTATTAGTGCTGCCAGAGGATCGGCGGCGACTTGAACAACGGGGCTGCTCTTGAGAGCCGCCTCGTTCCAAAGGACCGGAGTCTCATCAGGAAAGAGCCAAGCGCACCTCCCATCAGAGGCGTATGCGGCAAGTTGAACCACCGCGCCCTGCGAGTCGAAGGCCGGGAAGATGATGTGGCCATCCCACCGCTCGCGTCCGTCAGCTCCAACGAGGCCGAGCTTCGCGAGGCGCTCGAGGACCTCGCCCCGGGCCATTGATCCCAGAGTCCCAGTAGACCACCCTATGCGGAAGCGTTCTGCAAGGTCGCTGCTGATTCCCCTCTCGCACAGCCAGTCTCGGGCTTGAGGGCTGTCTGCCAGAGCGCGGCAATACGTGTCGACCACACGACGCAGGAGTTCCGAGTAGATCGGATCCATCTTCCTTCCCCCAAACTAGATGACTCCGGTCAATCACACAGGTTCTGGATGTCGGCGTTGACATCGGTCGCCTGCGGGGGATATTGGAATGCTCCGGACAGTGCCCCTTGACCCCTGCCTCACCAGGCAGACGAAGGAAAGGTGACTTCGCCGCAAAGTCATTTGTTGGGACCATCGTCCTTGTCGCCATCCGAATCCCAGTCGCCGTGAGGATCTCCCAATCGCTCAGGTGATTGGGCATGGCCCGGGACCCGGAGCCCGACACGGAGGGCGTCGAGAACTGAATCCCTTTGCGGGATTCCGTGTCCGCTATGGGGGATCGCCGAATCTACTTCGTCTGGTGCACTTTTCGACAGGTGGCTCGCACGCTACTAGAACTGGCAGTGAAATGAACTGAGTGATCTCACCCTCTCTTTGTCGGCTCAATTGAAGCCAACAGTAGTTCATGCATTCTGCGGGTAGGTGCGCTTAGAACCCCCTTCCCAGCGCTTTTCTTGATCACTCGTTGCAGGGATTGTCGCTCCCTGCTTAGATCAAGCTTTCCCGATCTAAAGCCTTGGGCGATGTTCCGGGCAATCCTAAGTTCCTTTTCCCACCCGCGAGCATCCTTCACTGATGGCACCGTCCAAGGGATCATTGTTTGGCCACGTGGACTCGCCCCTTCTTTGACAGACTCTAGGGAAGCAGCGTAGTTTCCCAAGACCTTCCAGATCAATTGAGCGTGCGTTGTCCACTCCCGACCCATAGCGGCCGAAGCGGCCGACAATAGACCGAAAAGCTGGTAATGGATAACAAATCCGACCTTTATTCGCTGATAGGTCAGCTCCCGAACTGTTTCAAGAGGCTCAGCGTCGAAGACGTGGGCGAGCTTCTCCAATCCAGCGGAGACGGACGGAGCGCTTCGGGAATCCTGTATCGCAATCCAAAGGAAGTATGGGTCTATTACCTCATCGATTACCTTCGACTCCGTCAGGACAATGTTGTCGCAGACAAGCTGGTACTCTCCCTGAAGCCCTGCAGATTCCACATACGTAGGCACGTCTAGGTTCGCACGAGACATCAGTCACACTCCACTCGACCATTTTGATCCGATTCGCTGCTCGAATCAGTGTTTGTCGCAACCGCATTTATCAGCCATCTTGCCAAGTAGTTCCGCAAGAAGGAGCAAACCAAACACGTCACCAGGTCTGGGCTGCGGAACAAAGTCTAGGAACGTACCCTTTGGCAACAATTGTTGAGCCCCACCTCCACCAAAGCCGGGTCGATACGGAATGGGAGCAGCGGTGCCGGCTTGAACTTGGAGTCCCCCGCTCGGGATGCGGGCTGCGGCAACGTCGGTCGCTGCGTTCTCGGCTGGAAGCGCCAGTGTCCGCGGAGTTGCATTAATGTCGGTAGTCACCCATTTCCCACCCATCTTGGACCCACCCCCGTAGTACCTGATGACAACTGTCCCTTCCTTCAACGTCACTGGAGCGGGGGGACTAGCCCACCCATTATACTCTGGTGTGCTCACCCAGTAGGGTCTCAACGGTGCGATTTCAGCTTGCAGATCAAGTGTAGTCGCCCATTGCTTTGCTTGCGCACCGAAAATCTGAAGAGTTGGTTTCAGGCCGATATTCCTCGCAGAGTCCACAAACCTACACACAGACCTGCCACCACCGAAAGCTGATTTTGCGAGGAAGTATGTGTCCAGCGCGGCTGTGCCAAACTGGGCTCCAGCCTTCCTGCTATTCCCCTGGGCATACGATTCCAAGCTCGCGCTAAAACGGTCACCAATGGACCTGATCGACCCTTCCAGTAAGCCCAAGGCTCCACTGTCCGCCCAAAGAGCACCGATTGCGTCTTGTGCTGCGAGAATCCGGGCACGGGCAGCTGGATCAAAGGTCTGTGCCCACGTATCGTAAAGTCCCGTCCGTCCGAGTTGATAGAGCGACCCCGCCTGCCCCTCCACAGCGCCTTTGAAGATATCCCAGCTTTGACCGCTGATCCAAGCTTCGTAGGATCCCACAACGAAGTCTTTGACGGGTAGGAGCGACTCGGAACTGAGCTGATTGCCCTGATTCCAGCCGATGCCGTAAGGATTGACCCAGGACGAAGAACACCCAGAGCAGTTGCTGGGTTTCTTGTCGAACCCCTTCGATGGGGCATTGTCGCACTTTTGGTTGTCGTCCTTGCAGTCTTGGAGTCCCGAGGGGTCCACAACATTAATAGGATTCTGCCTCGCGTATAGGTAGTGCGCAAACGGCCTTCTGCCCAGCAACGGTTCATTCTGGAGGAACCGCCCCGTCCCCGGATCATAGATCCGCGTCGGACTGAGCATCAGCCGCTGGCTGCCGTTGGCGCTAAGGATCTCGAGCCACGACTGCCCCTGGTACCCGATCCGGCCCGGCCAAGTTCCGGCACTGCTGTTGGGAATCAGGTTTCCAAAGCTGTCGTATTCTCGGGCGGCAAATACGGTCGCCCCGTCGGACTGCATCCACTTGGTAATGGATCCCCGCGGATCCTGGATGGGATAGATCTTCGCCTGCGCCTGGCCTGGACGATTGGTTTCTACGAGTTGGCCGATGCCGGCAATAGGGGTTTGCGCATTAGTATGTTCTTCCTTCACCGTGCCATCGGCATTCAGCTCCTGGATCAGGTTCGGACCGTTCCACAGGAAGTAGGTTGCCGATGTTGCGCCCGCATCCACCATCCCGTACCGCTGTAAGGCGCCGTCGTAGAAGAAATACGTCTTCGATGCATCCTTCCACTGAATTCGAGCGATCAGGCCGGCCGCATTGTAGGCGAAGTAGGTCGCACCCGAGGGTTCGACTAGATTGGTGAGCGACCCGTCTTTGTCGTAAATGTAATAGGTCGGCGTTGCCCAAGCCGATGTCGTTCCGCTCACCCTGAGCTGATGCGCCTCGTCGTAGGAGTAGTAAACGTCGGACCCGGTGACCCTCTGGCGAAGGCGATTCCCTGCCGCGTCATAGGCATACCGGAAGGCGTAAACTTCGGGCGTTCCGGCCTTCGACCAGAGTTCCGTTAGGAGTCGATCCGCTTCGTCATACTGGTAGTAGATGGTATGGGTGGCTTCCCGGTAGATCTTGGTGACGAGCCCCTTGGGATCCCGGGTGTAGTCGAAGTAGCTGAGAGCCCCGCCGTTTTTGTCCGTTCCCCGCCACCTATCCTGCCGGTCCGCGGCGTCGTACGTCATGTCTAGCTTCGCGCTGTTTCCTAGGAACCGCTGCTTCAGGTTTGATGCCGCGTCGTAGGCAAAGTAGGCCGTCGCTCCCGACGGCGATTGGGCCCGGGTCTGGCGCCTCAGAAGATCATAAGCCATTTTCTCCGCACCGGATGCCCCGGCGTAGACGATCGAGGCGAGCTGCGAGCGTGCCCCGTACTCAAAGTAGACCACCTGTCCCTTCGGATAGAGGTGACGCGTCTGACGATCCAGCCCGTCGTAACCAAAGCGATGGAGGCCCCACAGGTCTCCCATCTGAACCACGTTGCCGGAGGAATCGTAAACGTAGTACGGATCGCTCCGCAGGCTCCCCGAAACCGCCGCACCGGCCGGCGCAAACGTCGTCTGCGTCCGCTGATTCACTGCGTCATAGGTCTGCGTGGCGGATGTCCCCTCGGCGTCGACGGAGCGGGACAGGTTCCCGACCGAGTCGTACTCGAAGTAGAGCGAGCGCCACAGCGCGTCGACAATGCAAGTTGTCCGATTCAGTGCGTCGTAAGCGTAGTACGTGGCGCCACCGCGGGGGTTGACCTCTTTCAGTCGGTTGCCGCTCTGGTCATAGAAGAAGTAGACGGAGGCCGCGTCGGCCAGCCGGAGCGCATCGGGACGGTCGATTTCGTCATACCGGGTCTGGACGGATCGATTGTTTGGGTCGACTAACTTGGTGAGATTGCCCACCGAGTCGAATTCGAAATAGGCCGACGATCCCGTGGCGTCCAGAATCCTGGTGACCCGATTGAGGGCGTCGTAGCCGAAGTACGTCGCATGCGCCAATGAGTCTCGGACCGCCGTACGATTGCTCCCCGAGTCATAGAAGAAGTACACCGCGTTCCCCACGGCATCCCTTCGACTGACCGGGCGGTACAGAGTGTCATAGAATGTCCGGGTGTCTGCGGGAGACCAACCGCCATAGAAACTTGTACCGTACGGCTGGACCCCGTATCCCTGCGAAGCAACGGCATCGGAGTCGGAGACCTTCGTCGTGTTGCCGACCGTATCATGCTCGAACCGGAATACCCGGCTTTCGGGTAGATGGATGTCGAAGAGACGGCCGAGCAGGTCGTAGGAATAGTAGGTCACCTGACCGGCCGCATTTACCGTACACGTCCGGTTACCGGCAGCGTCGTAGTAAAAATAGACGGATCGGCCCAGGGAGTCCCTTACGCCTGAGAGACGGTCGACCGCATCGTAGAAGAAGTAGGTCGCGTTTCCCTTCGCATCCCGCCCGTGCGTTCGGTTGCCCGCCGCGTCATAGAAGAAGTACGTCGCATTCCCGATCGCGTCCCGAACGACCGAGGTGCGTTGAATTTGATCGTAGAAGAAGTACCCCGCATTCCCCCGGGGATCGCGGAGATGCGTCCTGTTGCCGACCGCATCGTAGAAGTAATAGGAAGCATTGCCGACGGAATCACGCATGCTCGTGACCCGGCCCAGGCCATCGTAGAAGAAATAGGTGGCCGCCCCCCGCGCATTTCTGGTCGCAGTCGTATTACCGACGCCGTCATAGAAGAAGTAGGCCGGGTTTCCCAGGGCGTCCAAACGGCTCTGAAGGCGATCGAGCGCGTCATAGGTGAAGTAGCTGACGCCCTGGCGCGCGTCGACGCTTCGCTTCAGATTCCCGATGGCGTCGAAACCGAAGTACGTCGCAATTCCTAGCGCGTCGCGGACCACCGTCTGACGGTTGAGCGCGTCATAGAAGAAGTATCCGGAGTTCCCGAGCACGTCGCGGACAACCGTGGTGTTGCCGCCGGCATCGTAGAAGTAGTAGCTTGCATTCCCCAACGCATCTCGAGTCGACTCCGCCCGATCAAGCGCATCGTAAAAGAAGTAGCTGGGTGCAGACCTTGGATCGATCTGAACCGTGACGTTGTCCGCCAAGTCATAGAAATAGTAGGTCGTGTTTCCTAAGGCGTCCCGTTGGCAGGTCAGCCTGGAAAGCGCATCGTAGGAGAAATAGGTCGCATGTCCCGATGCATCAACTTCGGCAATCCGATTCGACATGCTGTCGTAGAAGGGAGTCGATCTGTTGCCCACCGGATCCTGAGTTGCGGTCAGTTGATTGTTCGCGTCGTATTCGAAGTAGGTTGTATTCCCAAGCGCATCCTGCACACGCGTCTGACTGAAGGACGAGTCGTAACCGAAGTAAGCTCGGAAAAGCGTCTGGTCGGATGCATCCGTCACAAGTGTCCGGGAGGGTCTGCCATTCCAGCTGTAGAAGAGCGCCTCTTTGGTTCCTCTTGCGTCAATCTTCGCGAGCAGGAGGTCATTGGACCCCCATTCGTAGTACGTGGAGTTACCCAGCGGATCCATGCTTCGTACGGGGCGCCGGGCTGCGGTGTCGTACGTGTGATAGGTGACAAAGAATCCCCCCTCACTCGCTCGAGGAGAGACGGCAGTCAGCTTGTTGTCGTAGTCGTCCCAACTGTAGTAGATCACACCTCCCAGCGGATCGAGAACCCTCTCCAGCTGCCCGAGCGAAGAGTATCCGAACGCGGTCGTGTATCCCCGCGCATCCTGCTCCTGGACGATCAATTCTCCGTCGGCATCATAGGTATACTGAGTTGTGTTGCGTTTCGCATCCGTGATTGACGTCGTATTGCCGTAGCTGTCGTGGGTGAAGTACGTGACTACGGGAAACGTCCCGTCCACATGCCGCGGTTCGGTTTTCCTGGCGACGAGGTAGGTGCCGGTTTCATACCCAAATCCGACCGTTGCACCATTGAAGCCTGAGGTTTCGGTGGTCACCGCGAAGCGGTTGGGGACAGAAGAGGCCCCGCCCACCCAGGAATAGTAAGTCACCAGAGCATTCGCATCGACTCGCTTGGTGGGCCGCGCGAGCGCGGTGTCGTATTCGAAATAGGTAGTCTGTCCGAGCGGCCAATATTGTTTGGTAATCATCGGCGTGGGCAACGAGGCGCCGCCCGATACCTGGTATTCCGTCATCTCCTTCGCACCCGACTGAGTGGTGCGGGAAGTGAGATTGGCCACGTAGTCGTAGTAGGTGATCACTCCTTCGGGTTCGATTGCTTTGGTCAAGAGACTATTCACGTACACGAAATAGGTGGTATAGCCTTCGGGGTCGACTTCAGCGGAGATCCTGTAGAGTCCGAACGAGTCCAGGGGCGTTACCGGGACAAACTGACGAACGCATCCCGAAGGGGAGACAACCTTGGTCAGGTAGGGTTTGTTGTTGCTTAACGTCGTGTATTCGAAGTAGATGCTCTGACTCTTCGTGGCATCCACGATGTTGGCTATATGAATCGTCGTAAGGGGCGCAAAGTGAGTGGAGTCGATGGTTTCATTCACATATCCGAAATACGGAACGAGATTCCCCCCTAGGCCGGAGATTCTTCTCAGCAACTGCTTGCCGCCGGCGTTGGCTGAATAGGTGTAAGAAAGCTCTTTCCCCTGGTTGTCGTAGACCCGATTGAGCCTCCCAAACATGGGATCCGTGGTCAGCAGGGATGAACCCGCAAAGTACTCGAAGTAAGTCTTATTGTCTTGATCGTACTCCGTCCAATAGGTGGTCGAGGTCTTCGCAACGTAGCGGATGAAGCCTGAGGGAGCAGGATCGTTGAGGGTATAGCGCATCTGCCCTTGATCGCTCAGCCGCAGCCGTTCACCGGAGAGCGAAGTCACTTGAGGCAAGAAGCCGAAGACGCCTCCGACTCCCGCCGGCGTCCAGGTATCGCTGAACGGGGGATGCAAGGACGACCAGCCGGACATCCGGGTCCAGGAAAGATTGAGTCCTCCGCCCGTTTTCAAGGGCAGCGTCATGCAACCCGCGTTGGTCAGGTCTGCCGAGATGCTGTCCAACAGGACTGGTTTCACATAAGTTGTATTCTGGCCCAGTTGCCACTTGCTTCCCTCTCGAACCGGATCATAGGGAACGGGACATTGCACCTTCTTTTCACCGAGTCCGCCACATGGTTTCTTACAGGCCAATTTGACGCTTTTCTTAGGGTGATGATTTAGCTCGGTGATTTTCGCGGGCGAAAGCTTGCCCCCGCACCTGCCGCCGCCACCAAAGCCACAGCATTTCGGATTCGTGCAAGGGCCAGGGCCATGTCCGTTCTGATACGACCATCCCATGGGGCTATCCTCCGCCAAACGCTCTACTTACTGTCCCAGAACCAGGCCAAGTCCACCGGCGATCAGGTCCAGCGGCTGGCCGTTGAAGCTCTCGAGTTTCCAAGGGCCCGGGCTCCATTGCTCATCCAGGCCGACGGTGTACGACTGAATCACGTTTCCTTCGGAACTTGCAAGCCAGGCTGTCCCCTCGCGTCCGAAGGCGATCGCGAGGGGTCCACTGTCGGAACAACTTCCTGCTCTCCGCGTGGAAGCGAGAACTCGGACGAAAGTCCCATCCCCCGGTCGGAGCTTGAGCACAGCCCCGTGCAGGTTGTCGCACAAGAAGAGCTCCTCGTTGTAGTTCAAGGCGAGAGACACCGGAGAAACCGGGTGATAGGAATCCATGGATCCTGAAGCGGGCGCCTCGGTCCTCTTGGACCAGGTGGACATTTGAGAGAGATTGAAGAGGCTTCTGAGACCTCGGGAAGGATGGTATTCCCGGACGACCTGAGTCTGACGTTCGACAAAGAATATCGTCCCGTCGGTCCTTGAGACGACGCCTACGGGACCGCGAAGGGGAACCTCCTTTGTCTCCTGCCATGGAATGGAGTGGCGGGGCGCCTGATGTGCAAAGGGCCGATTGGGAACAATCCCAAGGACAAGTTCCAACCCTCTATCCCGATGAAGGCGATAAATGGTGTTGTCATCGTAGAAGGCAATCAACAACGTCCCTTCTCGCTCACGGTAGAGGGAAGCTGGGCAATGGGGTTTGTCGGCCTCGTAGGCGGGCTGACTATCCGGGGTTCGAGTGCGATGACCGTTCACATCCAATAGCTGGATAGCCTCGAGACGATCGTTCCGCAACAGGCAAAGGCGATGATTGAGCTTGTCCGAGACGATCAGTTCTCCGGATTCGGAAATCGCCAGACCGTAGGGATCATTCAACCGCTGGGAAGCCTCTCCTCCCCCGCTCTCACCGGCCACGACCCGGACCTCGCCGGAATCCGGATTCCATCGCAGGACGCGGTTCTTCTTTCGTTCCGAGAAATAGATCGCATACCCGAAAGGCATGATGCTTCCCTTTCAATGACTCCTCTTGCCTCACTCCGCGTAGCAGGCAAACGGAGTGGCAAACCTTCCGCTTGCGCCTTGGGATTGCAGGGAAACGTACCTGAAGGTGGTGAAGGTCGAATCCGTTGCGCTCTGGGCCAGAAACCACTGACCGTTCATGCGGATGAACAGCTTGAGCGTATTGGTTGCGTCATCGTAGTAGAAAGCCATGCCGGTGGAGGTGATGAGAGGCAGCCCGGTGCTGGAATCCAGGCGCGAATAGCTTCCGGACTTCTTCCAGATTCCAGGCCCATTGGAATCTTTCCACACGGAATACCCGTCGGGGTCCACGCCGGTCGGGGCGCTCGACGTGAGGATGATTGCCGCACCTATCCAAGCCATGTTGCCGGCAATAAACAGGATCTTGGATTTCGCGGCTCCGAGATCGTACCAGCCGATTCCGCTGGCGCTGGCCCGATAGGCTCCCGGATCGCGTGTCCACGTCGCCGAGCCGGCCGTCCCCGCGAACGCGGTCGGAGTGCCCACGTATTCGAACATCTTCGTGGATGGGAGAAAGCCCTCATCCCTGAAGAACTTCTTTCCCCACAGGATGTCGACAAGATCCGCCGGCAGCGCCGAATCTCCCGCTACCCATCGGAGCCCGGTGGACTGGCTGGAATCGGCACTCAGGAATTGACCGTCGCTTCCCACGCCAAGTCTGGACGGCGTCTTCAGACCCGTTGCGACGAGGAGATCTCCTTTGGTCGTGAGCACACTCTTGTCGATCAGGTTCTCCTCGATGGAGGTCCAATTGTCCGTAACTTCCTGGTACCAATCCATGTCCTGGGATCCGGGCTTGTTCATCGTCGCCATCTTGGAACGTCCTCCTATTGCGCGTAGCACACGTACGGCGTGACCCACCTCTGATTGGCGGCGGCCGCCTGGAAGCTCACGTACCGCATCGTGGTAAAGGTTGAGTCGGTCGCGCTTTGCGCGAGGAACCACTGCGAGCCCGTTCGGAGAAACACTTTCAGGGTGTCCGTGGAATCGTCGTAGTAGAGGGCGTAGCCGCAGCGGTAATCGGTGTTGCTGAAGCCGGTTCCCGTATCGAGGCGCGTGTACACTCCGCCGGATCGCTTCCGAATGCTGGGCCCGTTGGTATTGTTCCACATCCCATACCCATCCGGGTCCAGTCCCGAAGGCGCGCTGGAGCTAAGGATCACGGCAATGTCGTTACTGAGCTTGAGAAGATTGCCGACAACGATCAGGATCTTCGATTTGGCGGCGCCCAGGTCGTACCAGCCGATCCCGCTTGTGCTGGGTCTCACACACCCCGGGTCCCGCGTCCAGGATGCAGATCCGGCTGTTCCCGCAAAAGCGGGGGGAGTCCCGATGTATTCGAAGATCTTGGTGGACGGAAGGAAGCTCTCGTCGCTGAAAAACTTCTTTCCCCAGAGAAGATCGATCAGATCCTGATCGCCGAACACGGTGGGATCCGTCCATCGCACGCCGGAGGATTGCGTGCTGTCCGCGAGCAGGAAGTCCAGATTGGTTCCAACGCCTACCCGGGAAGGCGCAGCAGAGCCCGTGGCAGCGAGGAGATCCCCTTTGGAGAGCAGCGCTCTCTTCTCCAAGAGATCGTTCTCGACGGTCGTCCAGTTGTCCGTGACATTCTGATACCAGTTCGTGCTGTCCGATGCGGGCTTGTTCATGGTCGCCATGACAGGTCCTCCAGATCACTGCGCGTAGCACACGAAGGGGGTCCCGAACCTCGAATTGGCCCCGTACGTCTCCAGGCCGACGTATCTCATGGTCGTAAACGTCGAGTCCGTCGCCGACTGCGCCAGGAACCACTGCGAGCCTTGTCGGACGAAGATCTTGAGGGCGTCCCCAGAGTCGTCGTAATAGAAGGCAAAGCCCTGGTTGTCGGCGTCGAGAGTGGATCCCGTCGGAGTCAGGTCGGTCCAGCTTGGAGTTCTCTTCCAGATATGCGGATCAACAGAATTCCACGCATGATACCCGTTGGGATCAATCCCCGTGGGTGCACTGGAGGAGAGGGTGATCGCCAGTTGGTTTCCCAGTCCGGCCACGCATCCAATCACGACGAGGATCTTTGATTTTGCAGCGCCCAGGTCGTACCAGCCGATCCCGCTGTTGTTCGGCCTCATGCAGCCGGGATCCCTGGTCCAAGTGGCGCTGCCTGCTGTTCCCGCAAAGGCCGGTGGCGTTCCAACGTACTCGAATTGCTTGGTCGACGGAAGATACCCCTCGTCCTCGAAGAATTTCTTCCCCCAGAGCGCCTCGATCAGGACCTGAGAGGTGACGAGCGTGGACAGATCGGACCAGGCCAAGCCGCTGGACTGAGAGCTGTCCGCTTTTAGGTATTGGCCGTTCGATCCTACCCCGACGCGCGCGGGCGTGGAAGCCGCGGATGCGCCAATCAGATCGCCCTTGGTAGTCACAACGGTCTTGTCGATCAGGCCCTCAATGGCCGTCCAGTTATCGGTCACCGCCTGATACCAATTCGTGTCCCCGAGCGCCGGCTTGTTCATTGTGGCCATCGCTATTTCTCCTGCGCAGGTTGGTGCTTAAGTCTTGCGATCGCGTCCGACAGTGCCAATAACGCCAGGCCATAGCAGATCTGCCGGTGACGGGGGAGCGGCCCCACTCGCGCGACCAAGATGGGGTGAGTGATCGCCGCTGCTTCATCGATGCTCTTGCCGGAGGCTAGTTCACAGATCGCCTTGCCGCACGCGACGCAGCCGGGGCACTGATACGTTTCGTAAGTGGATTCCCGGACGATGCCGTCAGCGACTGCAAGGTGGATCTTCATGAACGGTCCCTGGCCGGGAGGATTGCCGCTGTGGCCCGTCACCCTCGCAATTCCCACCGTATCGCGGTCGCGGTCCATGGCCCTGCCTATTGCAAGGAGCGTGCCGCGGGAATGCTGCGAGAAACGATGGGAAGCACAGGTACCGTGGCATCGGAGCGCCGCGCTTGCCGCGTCGACGGCACGATGGTGCCGACGCACCTCAACGGAGCCTCGCCAGCATCTGCTTCAGCGATTGAACTCCTTCACGCACGTGGTCGCGTGCGGCGTTTGTCATCGGATGGACGGGACAGCTCGCGCACTCGTCATCCGCGTGGTCCTTACTCAGGCCAAACCGGATCGTCGTGATGCTCTGGAAGGGGTAGATGTGGTAGCTGCTGTTAAACCAGCACTAGGTCGGCCCAGCCTCCGGCCAGCTTCCGGCGCGCGCTGCGGGGACTAGACCTCCGGCTTGATGCGTTCGCCCGGCACAGCATTGGCGGCGGCGAAGTGAGGAGACAGGGAAGCGGGGACCAAAGGACCTAGCCAAATACGAGCGCGACCCTCTCGTCGGTTGGGAGTCCATCCATCCCAGTGGTTATGTGTAGCTCGGTATCAAACAAGCGACGATCGCGGCTAGTTGGATCATGCCGCCGATTAAGCAAGAGACCACTGTTCTCCAAACGGACCATTGTTTCCTATATACTGCAAGGAAAAGGGGCATGCCCAGAACGTAGGCCACTGTTGGAACCAACGCAACATAAAAGAGGGTCCAGTTGGAACAGTTGCTGCTCTCGCAATAGGCATGAACTCGGAATAGAAGATACGCATCGAAGGTTGCATAAAAGACAAACCCGAGGACTGATAGCCGCCAGCCAAGCGAAGATGCCTGAACTGTTTTGATAGGCTCCATGTCTTTATCGAGCAATCGCTTAGCGCCCCCTGGTCAGCGTGTTGTAATTGCATATGCAACAGCACTTCTCTACGACTGTCTGAGTCCATGTCTGGCCTAAATCACATTGCCCCTTTCGAACGGCCCAGGTATTTTGCTTTTCCTGGTTGCAACAACATCCATCGAGCTTCAAGTCCGTGTCACCTCGGATGACGCTAAGTGTTTGTTGGAATAGCGCCTCTTGTCCCCCTAATCCAAGGGCATTCGGATGTCTGTACCCCTCAAGGGAGTGGATGGACTCGTGAAGATAGTTGTCAACGGCAGACTTGCAATCTCCTGCGAGATCCAAACTTAGATTTGTTACTGCGAATGCAGGATCGGTAAAGCCGGCTTGGCCAAAGGTGCCATGTGCAAATCCCCGATTCTGCAAATGATCAGCTCGATCGTCATATTGCTTTTGCTTACCAACTTCCTTGCCAACACAGCGAATGACACAAAGCAGTTTTGTCTTCCAAGACTTAACCCAAGCTTGGAATTTCCTTATCGCTTCATCGTACCCGGGTGGCATTACGAAAGGGCTACTTGTACCGCCAGATGTGCGAATGGGAGGGGGCATCGGCGGAGGCGGTGGTGTATTTTGCCATTCCTGAAGACCAATTGGGTCAACCTTCGTCACCGGATTGCTTGAAACGATGGTATACGCGTTAGTGCCATGTCCCAGGAACCTAGTGAGAAAACGATCCTTTCTCTTTTGTGAGTTGAAGGGGATGAACTCGGGATCGCGCTCGTACAATCCCATACCCAGATTGGATGGATTTCCGAGATTGAGAGGATCTCTGCTTAAAAATCTTCCTGTCGCGGGATCATAAATCCGTGTAGGGCTAAGGAGCAACCTTTGAGTGCTGTTCCCCGAAAGGACTTCCAGCCACAACTGACCTTGGTAACCGAATCGATTCGGCCACGTCCCTGTTGCGCTGTTGGGGATGATCTGTCCGAAGGCATCGTACTCGCGGCCGGCCAGCACCGTGGTCTCGTCACTCTCGTGCCACTGCGTGATTGAGCCACGAGGATCCATCACGGGGTAGATCCGCTGAAGCGCCGCGGCCTGGGTCGGCCGGAACGACTGCACGACCGTTCCGATGCCCTTGATCGGACTGACTCCGTGCGTATGCCGCTCTGTCACCGTGCCGCCAGCGTCCCGCTCCTCCAAGAGCCCGGTGTCATCCCACAGGAAATAGGCCAGGGTCCCGTTGGCGTTCATCGCGTACCGCTGGAGCATCCCGTCGTAGAAGAAGTACGTCGCCGTTGCGTCCTGCCACCGGATCCGCGCCACTAGACCCGCCGCGTTATAGGCGAAGTAAGTAGCGCCCGAAGGTTCGACCAGGTTGGTCAGAGACCCGTTCTTGTCGTAGATGTAATAGGTCGGGGTCGCGTAGACCGCGTCCGTCCCTGTCACCTTGAGCTGGTTGGCGGAGTCATAGAAGTAGTAGGTGTCGGCTCCATTCATCCTGGCGCGGGTGCGGTTTCCCGCCACGTCGTAGTCATACCGATAGGCATAGACCTCGGGCGTCCCGCTCTTGGACCAGATCTCGGCGACGAGCCGGTCGGTCACGTCATAGCGGTAATAGACCGTGTGGGTCGTCTCGCGCACCGACTTCGTGATGAGGCCCTTTGAGTCGCGCGTGTAGTCGAAGTAGGAGAGAGCCTGTCCGCTATTCTTGGCAAATCTCCACTGCTCCGGGCGATCGACGGCGTCGTAGGTTACGAAGAGCTTCTGGTTGTTCGCGAACACCTTTCTCGTCAGATTCGAGACCACGTCGTACTCGAAATAGGTGACGTGAGCTCCGGTCGTCGCCTGCGACCGCTGCATCCGATCAAGACTATCGAATGCCGCCGTCTGGCGGCCGCCCGATTCCGGAAAGACCATGGCCTTTGGATTGGAAACCTCGTCATACTCGTAGTACACCACCTGGGCGTAGGGATACTGATGCTGCGCCAGGCGATTGAGGGCGTCGTAGCCCATTCGATGGAGACCCCAGAAATCTCCCATCTGAACGAGATTTCTTACCTCGTCGTAGACGAAGTACGGATCGCTCCGGAGAGTTGCCGACACGATGCTTCCGCCGGTTACGAAGGTCGTGTTGGTCCTTCGATTGATTGCGTCGTAGGTGTACGTGCCGCCGGCGCCCTCGGCGTCCTGGTAGCGCGTCCGGTTTCCGACGTCATCGTATTCGTAGTAGAGCGTCTGTCCCAGGGCATCCTGGATACGACTGAGGCGGTTCAGAGCGTCGTATCCAAAGTAGGTCGCCTTCCCGAGGGGATCAACCTCCTTGGTCTCGTTGCTGGTCTCGTCATAGAAGAAGTAGGTTGATCCCGCATCAGCAAATCGGACAGCATCTACGCGATTCAGGGCATCGTACCGAATCAGAGTCGCGTGATCGTCGGCGTCACACTCCCTGATTGGACTTCCCACAGGGTCGTACTCAAGGTACGTGGTGCTCCCCGCAGCATCCTGGATCCGAACCGGTCGATTGACCGCATCAAAACCGAAATACGTGGTCGCAATTCGGGCGTTTACAACGATAGTTCGGTTTCCAACGCTATCGTACCCAAAATAGACCGTATTCCCTAGCGCGTCCTGGAATTGACCCATTTGGTCAAGGGCGTCATAGCCGAAATAGGCGGCCGCAAACCGCGCATTCATTTTGACGCTTCTGTTTCCCACTGGGTCGTAGAAGTAATAGGTTGGATTCGCCAAAGCGTCTCGGATGATGTTCACGCGATCGAGTGCGTCGTAGAAGAAGTAGGTCGTACTCCGCCTGGCATCAATGAAGTGAGTTCGATTGCCGACCGCGTCGTACACGTAGTAGATCGTATTCGCAAGTGCATCTTGCACTTTGGACATGCGAAGGAGTACGTCGTAACCGAAATATGCCGCTGCAAAGCGCGCATTCATCATGACGGTGGGATTGCCACCCAGATCGTAGAAGAAGTAGGTTGGGTTCGCCAAAGCGTCCCTCGTCACCGTCGTGCGACGGAGACCGTCGTAGAAGAAGTACGAAGTGTTAAGGCGAGCATCTACCACCTTGGTTCGGTTTCCAACTTCATCATAGAAAAAGTAGATCGCGTTCCCCAGCGCATCTCGCATTGCCGACTTGCGATTAAGTTGATCGAAGCCTACCTGCGTTGTGTTTTGACGCCCATCCGTGGTTTGAGTCAGGTTGCCGGCGATATCGAATGCGAAGTAGATCGAGTTTCCGATCGCATCCTGGACCCGAGTCGGACGATTCACCGCATCATAGCCGAAGTAAGTGGAGACGAACCGGGCGTTCACCAAGATGCTCTGATTCCCCACCGCATCGTAGAAATAGTAGGTTGGATGCAATAAGGCATCCCGCATGACATTCGAACGATTAAGCGCGTCGTAGAAGTGGTAGGTCGCGTTCTTGCGTGAATCAACGATGTGCGTCCGATTATCTTCTACGTCATAGAAATAATAAGTGATATTGGCGAGCGCATCCCGCCTTGCTGTCAGACGCGAGAGCTGATCGTAGAAGAAATAGGTAGAGTTGTTTCGGGCATCCGTCTGGGAGGTCCGATTACCGACGGAGTCGTAGTAGAAATAGCCGAGATTCTGAAGAGGATCCTTCCGACTGGTCAGGCGATCGAGGTGATCGTAGAAGAAGTAGGTCGCATTTCCGAGGCCATCTAGCGTCCGGATGCGGTTCTTGAACGTGTCAAATCCATCCTTGACTTCTGACAGTACTGTCCCCGATTTGCTCGTCACCGTCGTCTTGGTTTGAAGGCGCAGACCGTTATATGAGTATGCGGTCGTCGTTCCCAAAGCATCGACCGTGTCCAGGAGATCGCCTCGGCTGGTCCAATCAAAGTATGTGACGTTGCTCAGAGGATCGATGGTCTTGGTCCTCCGGCTGAGGGAATCGTACTCGTAGTACGTGGTAAATGCAGAGAACGACAGTTCAGTCCACCGCGGCGAGACTTCTCGCTGCTTGTCGCGGAATGAGTTGTAGCCGAAGTAGGCGACGCTGCCGTCGGCCTGCCCCATGCTCTCCAAGTTGCCGCTGTTCAAGCCATAGTTGAAATAGGTGGTGTTACTCCGGGCGTCTTGGATCTTCGTCTTTCGCCCCACGGAGTCGTATCCGAAGCGGGTGACATTTCCGAGAGCGTCCACCTGAGCGATGCGATCGCGCGTGGAGTTGTACTCGTAGTAGGTGGTGAAGTTGAAGCTCGAGGTGTGCCGCGGACCAACGACCTTGGCCAGGTCGAAGGTCTTCCCGTTGTAGCCGTAGTAGGTCTGGGCGCCATTGGTGACCTTCAGCTGTCGCGACACCGCAAAGACATTGGGCGCCGATCCGCCGACGTATTCGAAGTAGGTAATGTCGCCGTTCGGATTGACCCTGCGCGCGACCTGGGTGTCGACGACGGGATCATATCCCCACTTGGTCTCATTCCCCAGAGGGTCTACCTGCACCGTGGGCAGGGCCGGCTCGTCATTCGTGCTGCCGAGGACGTAGTTGAAGTACGTCGTCCCCCGCCCCAGCAGCGTCTTCTGGGTCGCGACCACGCTGGTGTACTCGTAGTAGGTGATCCGCCCCTCGGGCTCGATCGTCTGCTTCAGCGTCGGGATCTCGGTCGGTTCCCCCTCCCCATAGACGAAGTAAGTGGCGAATCCTTCGGCGTCCACATCGGTATAGAGAATGTTGTGGTACCGCTCGGCGGCGCCACCCCCGTATTCCTCGTAAAGCTCCGTGCAACCGTTGGGGTAGACCACCTTGGAAACCACAGGGGAGACGGGGTCCGAATAGTCGAAATAGATGGTCCGGCTGTTGGCCGGCGCATCCAGATCCAGCAGATAGACCTTGCCGATGTGATACCGCTCGACGAATCCGGTATCGCCGCTGTACTCGAAATAGGCCGCCACCCGCCCCAGGGCGCTTCCGCCCATCGCGAAGGGCATGAGGGTGTCCACGCCCCCCAGGGACACGTAGCGATGCTCGTACTTCAGCTCATTCCCATGAAGGTCGTATTGACGATTGAGTCGCCCCGCATCGGGAGCGTCGGCGTTGGCTCCCAGGAAATATTCGAAGTAGGTCCCGTCGCGCTCCTGGTAGGTCGTGAAGTAGGTCGCACCCCAGGAAGGATTCCGGGGGATGTCGAACTGGTACTGGAAGAAGCTGGAAAAGCTGCAGGACCCACCGCTCCCCCGTTCGCTCCAATTATTGCCGTCGACGGGAGCGAGATTGCGGGCAGAGGGATAGAACGACCAGATGGCACCGAGGCCTGCCGGCCAGAAGTTGTCCCCGTACCCCAAGTCGATTCCACCGAGGCGCACCCAAGCCAACCGGAGCTTGTAGCCGTTCTTGAGCGGAATGGAAAGGCAATTGGTTTCTGAGATGTTCTGAGAAAACACCCCAGGCGAGCCTTTCATCTTGATCCGCGTCGTCGACGTACCGGCCTCGCCGATGACCTGGCCCGGACTCGCGCACGTGGGCGTCCCCTGACCGAGCGGAGCTCCTTGGGATCCTCCTCCGATTCCGCCAGGCGCCCCCGTATCCCCGATCATGCCGTTGGCTGCCGTGGCGGTGGGCAACCCGTCCCCGCAGGAACACGGGGGACAATCGCACTTCTTGCACTTGTCCCCACAACTGGGAGGGCCGCTCCACGAGGTGTATCCCATAAAGCCTCTCAATCAACTTGAAATACGACTCCACCGGGCAGAGTCCCCAAGAGACGAGGTCATCGCCCCGTCACGATCTGGGCGCCGCCCTCGGGAAGGGTCAGCGGCTCCCCTCGCACGCTGCTCAAACGGATTCCCAGGGGAGTCCAGGGTCCCTGGGGTTTAGGGAGATACGCCTCAACGACTCCCGCCCCCGCATCGATGACCCAGGCCGTGCCGTCCGGACCGAACGTCAATGCGCTGATTCCCCCCGGATTGGGGCCCGGCTTTCGACGGGACTCGAGGACCCGGCGAACTTTCCCCTGCGCAAAGTCGATCGCCAACACGCACCGATGGCCGACTTCGGCGAGGTACAGATTGTCCTTCGAATCGAGCGCCAGCGAAGCCGGATAGGAGGGATGGTATAGAGACAACGACATCTCAGCGGGAACGGCTGAACGAGTCCGCCACTCCGGTTGTCTGCTCAGCGGGAAGACCGACCGGAGCCCTCGGCTCGGATGGTATTCCCTCACGACCTGATACCCTCTCTCGATGAAGAACATCGTTCCGTCGGAACGGCGGAGCACTCCCACGGGCCTGAAGAGCGCCGCATTGCCCACTTCCCCCGGAGCGACGGTTTCCTGTACCTGGCCGATGTGATGGGACCGGCTGGGCGTGATGCCCAGGACGAGTTCCAGGCGGCCGTCCGGGAAGATTCGATAGATCGTGCCTTCGCCGAAGAAGGCCGCGAGAATCGTGCCTCCCGGTTCCGAAAACAGTCCGGTGGGACTGTTCGGAGGAGAGGGCTTGTAGCCGGCGCGGCTGTCGGATCGCGGTTGCCGATGTCCATCGACGTCGCGCAGGACCAGTTCCTCCAAGCGACCGTTTCTGAGCCTGACGATTCGCTGATGGAACTTGTCGGAGATCAGAAGCGAGCCCGTCGAGTCCCACGCGAGTCCATAGGGCTCGGAGAGCGTCTGCGTTCGGTCGGGTGTCGTGGGTTCACCGGCGACGACAGCTGCCGTTCCCTGATCGGGACTCCAGCGGATGATTCTGTTTCGATCCGGTTCTGCGAAATAGACGGAATACCCAAATGTCACGGTACCACCTTCCGTTCAACGTTCATCTACCTATTGCAAAGAGCGTGCCGCGGAAATCCTGCGAGAAACGACGGGGATCGCAGGGTCCGGGGCATTGAAACGCCGCGCTTGGCGCATCGATGGCACGATGGTGCCGGTGCACTTCACCTAAGCCTCGCCAGGATCGACTTCATCGCCGCCACGCCCTCGCGCACCGTCTGATGCGCGATGTCGGTCATGTGAGGGACGGGTCCCCGGCTGAACTCATTGCGGGCGTGATCCATCGTCAGGCCGAAGCGATTCGTGGTGATGCTCTGAAAATGGTGGATGTAGCAGCGGCTGTAAACGCCCTCGAGGTACTTCCCCCGGATGTTCTCCGCGACCCAGAGCACGTCTTCGTCGCAGGCCAAGCCACGATCTGTGCTGAACAAGCCGACATTCCCCAGGATGTCCTTGCGGAGGAAGAAGCAGCCGGCCCAGAACTGATCCGTCAACTGGACCTCAGGCATCACAAAGATCTTCTCTTCGATGAAGCGATTCAGGTCCGAGCCGTAAATCTCGTGCAGGAACGCGTCAATCTTTGCCGACGACTCCGGATGGTCGAGGTACCTCCCTTTGAGTCCATCCTTGAAGTCGATGAATCTCGTCAGCCGGGAGTGAAGGTCAGGTAGACCATAAGGGTGCATCGGGCTGATCGCATGGAATCCCTGCGGGTTCTGGAGAAGCGGCTCAATCCACCGGGGAAAGACGACATGATCGTTGGAGATGTAGATAACATCCTGATCCAGGGCGGCACCGAAGTCCTTCAGGAGCGCATTGAGCGCGGTCGAACACCCGTAGTTCTGGTCCATCCGCAAAAGGACCGTGTTCCTGGGGTCGACATCCTCATCCTTCAGAAGATCAGGCGAGCGGTTTTCCCAAACGAGGAGAGTGATCTCCTCGCGAGGGGTGTGCTTGTAGATCGAGCGGATGCACGTCCGCGTGAATTCCGAATGACCGTAGCAGAGCACGAGCTGGATCACGACGACCTCGCGGCGGAGTACGAAGAACGCACGGACTTGACGGTCTCGTCGAGCCCATCTCGTAGACTCTGACGCGCCGTCCAACCCAGGTGCGTACGTGCCCGGTCCGCGGAGAGCACATTCCGGCGGACCTCCCCGGGAATGGCCGCCAACCAGCGAGGAGGAAGCTGCGTGCCAGTCAACCGCTCCAGCCGGCGATATAACTCGAGGACACCGGTCTCCTGACCGGTGCCGACGTTGTAGACGCCGGGAGGTCCGTCCACTCCCTTGAGGAATGCGTCGACCACGTCGCCCACCCAGACGAAATCGCGGGTCTGTTCCCCGTCCCCGAAGATGGCTGAAGATCGACCTTCGAGGAGATTCGAGAGGAACAGCGATACCACACCCGCTTCACCTTCCGGGTTCTGCAAAGGTCCGTAGACGTTGGCCAGGCGGAGCGCTACAAAGTCGAAGGCCCCGACCTCCGCGTGTTGACGGCCGTAGAGCTCGACCGCGAGCTTCGCAATCCCGTACGGCGACGACGGGCTCGGCACCGCGGACTCCCGACAAGGGAGTTCTTGCTGTTCTCCGTAGATTGCTCCCCCGGAGGAGGCAAAGAGGACACGCCGGGCCCGGGATCGTGCGGCCGCCTTGAAGACGGCTAGGCTGCCGAGGATGTTCACGTCGGCGTCCAGTCTCGGGTCCACCAACGATCGCCGCACGTTCATCTGGGCCGCCAGGTGAAAGACGAGGCTCGGCCGCTTGCGGGAGAAGATCGCCTCCATCTTGTCGGCGTCCCGCACGTCCGCCTCGATCAGCGATACGTTGCGCGGCAGATTCTCCCGGCGGCCGGTCGACAAGTTGTCGATGACCACAACGTCGAGACCACGTTCGGCTAGGGCGTCGACCAGATGAGATCCGATGAAGCCCGCGCCTCCGGTGACGATGATGTTCATCAGCTTGCGCAGGACTGCAGCGCCCTCGCGACGTGGGCAATCGCCTCGCGATCGATGCCCGGGAACATGGGAAGCGACAGCTCCTCTCTCGCAATGGCTTCCGCCACCGGGAACGACCCCTCGCCGTACCCCAGGTCGGCGAACGCCGGGGTGAGGTGGACGGGCTGCGGATAGTGAATTCCGGTCTCAACCCCGGCCCCGTGCAACCGGACCTTCACCGCGTCCCGGTTCCGGACGCGCAGCGGATAGAGATGCCAGACATGCCGCGTCTTCTTTCTCTCCGTAGGAATCTTCAAGCCGCTCCGGCCCAGCTCGTCCGCGTATGCCTCCGCGGCCAGGCGACGCCAATTGTTCCATGCGTCGAGGTGAGGCAGCTTGACTCGAAGCACGGCCGCCTGAAGTTCCTCCAGGCGATAGTTGAAGCCCTTCAGCATGTGGCGATACTTGCTCTCCTGACCCCAGTCCCGCAGCATGCGGATCATCCGGTTGTAGTCCGGATCGTCGGTCACGACGGCGCCGCCTTCGCCGCACGCCCCGAGATTCTTGCTGGGATAGAAGCTGAAGCAGGCCATGTGGCCGAGGCTTCCCACGCTCCGCCCTCGGTCGGACGCGCCGTGAGCCTGGCATGCGTCCTCGATCACGACCAGGCCGTGCCTCTCCGCGACGGCCATGATGGGGTCCATGTCCGCGGGCTGACCGTAGAGATGCACCGGGATAATCGCCTTCGTGCGCGGGCTGATAGCCTTTTCGAGCTTCTCCGGGTCCATCGTGTAATGCTTCGGGTCCACGTCCACGAAGACGATCCGGGCGCCCGTGTAGTGGATTGCCGAAGCCGTCGCCACAAACGTGAGCGGAACAGTAATGACTTCATCTCCCGGTCCGACTCCGGCGGCCAAGAGCGCCAGATGGAGCGCGCTCGTGCCGGAATTCACCCCGACGGCATAGCGCACGCCGCAGTAGGTAGCGAACTCCCGCTCGAAGGCGTCGACTTCAGGGCCGAGGACGAAACGACCACTGTCCAGAACCCGGATCGCCGCCGCTTCGAGGTCGAGCTTGATGGCCTCGTGAGATTCCTTGAGACTCAGAAACGAGACGTTCATGCCTCAAACCCCTTTCTTCCGGACGTCACCGATCACGCGAGCGGGAACGCCGGCCACGATGGCGTAATCGGGCACGTCCCTCGTGACGACTGCCCCGGCCCCGATGATGGCGTGGCGGCCGATCGTCAAGCCGCAGAGGACCGTGGAGTTGGCGCCCAGACTCGCGCCTTCCCGAACGACGGTGGGCACGATCTGCCAGTCCTCGCCTCCCATGGGGCGCCCTTCGGGAGTCGTGGACCTGGGATACGAGTCGTTCGTGAAGCACACGTGGGGCCCCAAGAAGCAGCCGTCGCCGATGGTCACGCCTTCAGGGATGAACGCGAAGGCCTGGATCTTCACGTTGCGGCCGACCTTCACCTGCTTTCGGATTTCCACGAACGCGCCGATCTTGCAGCCGTCGCCGATTTCGCAGCCGTAAAGGTTGACCTGCTCGGGGTGGTAGACCGTGACGTCATTGCCCATGCGGACACTCGCTGCGATCATGTCATTCCTCGCTCTAGTCCACGCTGACCATCATTCCCTTCATGTCGATCGACCTCTGGGCCAGCTCCAGGAGCTTCACCACGCGCCGACCGGCGCAGCCATCACTGAGCGGCACCCGTCCGTGCTTCACGCACTCCAGGAAGTGGCGCATTTCCGTGCCGAGGGCCTCGGCCAGGTCGACTCGAGGGGCCCGCATTTCGCCGACCCGATAGCTCACCAGCATCTTGTGCCGGTGCGATTCCTCGTCGACGAGGTCCACGCCCGAGTCGTAGATCTTCACCTTGTCGCTGGGCTCCAGGTCGTCGTAGACGACCATCCTTCGGCTGCCCGCGAGCACGGTCCGGCGCATCTTGACGGGCGCGAGCCAGTTCACGTGGAAGTGCGCGACCGTGCCGCTTTCGTACGTGAGCGTGAGGTACGCCAGGTTCTCGGGGTGGCCGGGGAAATGACGGAACGCCTGGGCGGCAACGCCGGCGACCGGCTCGTTCAGCACGTGATCGGCGATCGACAGATCGTGGACCGCGAGGTCCCAGAGGACATTGACGTCGTGCTGGAACAGCCCGAGATTGATCCGGACCGAATCGAGGTAGTGGATCTTCCCCAGCTCGCCGTTAGAGATAAGGCTCTTGATCTCCCGAACGGCGCCGGTGTAGGCGAACGTGTGGTCCACCATGAGGACGCGGTTGCGTCTCCTCGCCTCCTCGATCAACTCGTCGGCCTCCGCCGAGGACGTCGTCAGCGGCTTCTCGACCAGGACATGCTTGTCCTTCCGCAGCGCGGCACGGGCGAGTTCGAAGTGGGCAGAGACCGGCGTGGCCACGACGATGATGTCGATCGAAGGATCCTCGATCACGCTCTCCGCATCCGTCGTCACGCGGGCCGACGGGCAACGTCGAGCGGCCACGGCGAGGCGGTCTTCGCGGCGATCACAGATGGCTGCGACGTTGCAGTCCGAAATCTCCATGAGGTTTCGGACCAGATTCGGCCCCCAGTAGCCGTAGCCGATGACTCCTACTTGAACCATGACCATTCCTTCCGGGAAGCGCCGGACCCGACCGGAGGCATTCCTATCCGTTGGCCCAAGGACTTGTAGAACGAATCCTGCTGCCGCTGCCGGGCAAGGGTCTTGCTATGGAGGATCCAGTAAGCCGCGAGCGAGACGACCTGGTCGCGCTGGGAGCTCAGCCGTTCGGGCTGTTCGTGAATCTTTCCCACCCAGCGTTCTTCCTTCCGGACCAGTCGGTACTGCAGATCCGGATTTCGGGGCGGCCAGGCGGTTCTCGAATGAGCGGCGATCAGCCCCTCTTCGGTCCACCGGGAGTCGGGGATGTCGTTCACCAGGATCCCGTCCACGAAGTTCGCCCGCGGGAAGCCGCAGATGAGCTTGCCGTCGCGGTCCAGCTGCGTTACCAGTCCCGGCAGGCCCGCCAGAAGCGATGCATCCCAGCGCTCGTCGGGCGCCGTCACCAATACCCACGGAGCCTGGGCGGCATCCTGGAGCAGATTTCGGGCTGCGGCGAAGTCCCCACCCAGAGGAGCGCGAATGATCTGATAGGCAGTCTTTCGGAGACCCAGCACGTTGGGCAGTAAATGATCGAGGATTGGGCTGCTCCCGTCCTCCGTCATGTCGTCGAAAACCACCACGTCACCCGGCCAGTTCCGGAACTGCCAGAAGAACGGCGCCAGGTGTTCCCTTTCCCCAGGGCCCAGGAGCAGGGACAGGGTGATGGGCGACGTGCTCCTCTTCGCGGCTTTAGGAGCGATCGGCTCCTTGAGGTAGAACTCGCGGATCGAGGTGGGATGCTCGGCGGGATCAAAGGGCCCGACGGCCTGGGTGCACTCGTCCGCGACGTTCTCTGCGATGGCCTCCTCAGTGCTGATGTGGAAGTTGTCACGGCACTTGGAGCGAAGAACCACTTCGTCGCGGTCCCCCATCCGGCTGTAGTTGAACATCCGGGGCTGCTCGCGGAGCAGCGAGGGCTGCACCCCCTCGAGGAAGCCGCAGGTCATCCCGTCTCCCACGACGCGGCCTTGGACCCGTCGATAGAGCCGGAGCAGGTTGCGCGCGTAGTACTCGGGGATTTCGCGGTCGAGCGTCCCCAGGAAGCTCCGACGCGCAAAGAGGACGCCGTTCAGGCGATCGGCCGCCAGGGCCTCTCTGATGAGGTCGTGGTCCTCCTCATGGATGGCTTCGTCGGCCTGGACATAGAGCACCCAGTCCGACGTGCACGCGTCGGCCGCGACGTTGCTCTGGATCGTGATCTCCGTGCCGCCTTCGTGGTTGGACATGTTCCACGGGCTCGCGATGGGCCGGATCTTGGGATATCGGCGGCTCAAGTCCTTGATGAACTCCTCGGTGCCGTCGTCGGTGGTCGGGTCGTACGCGATGACAACCTCGTCGCAGAGCGGGTAGTACGTCCGGATCGACGCTTCGAGCGGATACTTCAACTTGACGGCATTACGGACGATGGTGCAGCCGGACAGAGTCGTCATTTCAGCACCTCCTGGGTCTTTCCACACAGCGCCTGCACGCGCTCCTTCAGCCGAGCTCCCACCGTGCTAAGCGAGGCATTACGACGCACCCATTCCTGCCCTTCCTGCCCAAGCCGACGGCCTTCGTCGCGCTGCTCGTGCAGACGGCGCAGCTTTGCGACGAGATCGTCTTCGGATACGACCGCCCACTGCTGCTCCGGCGAATAGCCCGGCAGGGCGACTTCTTTGGGGATCCGCTCCAGTCGTGCCTCCACAGGAACGGTGGGGTAGTCGCGGAACGCCGACCAGTTCGGGGCAAGCACCGGCAGCCCGCAGCTCATGGCCTGCACGGCCGGCAGGCAGTAGCCTTCTCCGCGGGTCGCCGTCGCGAACGCCGTCGAAAAGCGGAAGAGCTCCGCAATCTCGTGGGGCGAGAGCACTTCCGGGATGAAGCGCACGTGCGCGGAGCCGAGTCGGGACTGGGAAACCCACTCGTTCAGAATCTCGCGATCCCTCGCCGGATCGCCGGTCACGTAGGTCTTCACGAGGAGGAGCGCGTGGTTCTGAGACGAGAATGCGCGTGAGAACGAGCGCACCAGGATGTCGGGACGCTTCCGACGGTCCCAGGTACCGACGTAGAGGAACACGCTCCACGAGGAATCGAAGCCGGGCGGCAATATCATTTTCGGCGGCCGACAAGGCCCGGGAGAATAGAGATCGGTGTCCACGGGTGGGTGGATCTGAGCAACCGACGTTCGGACGCCGCTGTTCTCCAAGACCTCGGCGACAAAGCGGGAAGGCGCCCAGATCTCGTCGAGCTTCGAGAGTGTCGTTCGCCAATCGCAGCCCGAGACCGACTCCGGAAGCCGGTCCGTCTCCCAGAAGAAGAAGCTGGCGTGCTTGCCTGCGAGATCGAAATCGAAGTACTCCGGCGGAACATGGTGGATCCACAGGTCCGCCGACTCCTTCCAGAGCGACACGCCGCCGCTCCAGAGCCGGCGGTCCTGAATCGCGTCCTTCGGAACCGTGACGGGGCTCGGCTTCAGTCCGACCGCGGCGAACGCCTGGGCGACGCCCCGCGCCGCCTGTCCGAATCCCGAGGGGGAATACCAGTCCCCTCGAATCGCGATGACCGGTTCGTCGGACTCGACCTCGTCGAAGCTTGGGGCAGGCCTATCCAGGCGGTAACTTGCGATCGCTTCCACAAGGAGGGCTCGCAGTTTCTGGCCGGCCTCGATGAAGGAAGGGGGTTCGACCTTCTCGCGTCCCTCCCGGACTGTTTCCAGGGCCGCCGTCCAGAGCGGAAGCTCTAGCGGTATCCGTTCCTGAGCGCGGGCGGACGGCACGTGAGGAGACGCCAGCACCCGCGCCCCGAGCGCCCGCGCCTCCACCACCGGCAGCCCCCACCCCTCGGTGAGCGAGGGAAACAGGAAGGCCTCGCACGTCTGGTAGAGCGCCTTGAGCGTCCGGTCGGGAACCTTTCCTGCATATCTCACCCGGTCGCCGATCCCGAGGCGTCGCGCAACGGCATTGACGTCCGGCGGAGCGCTCGGAGCGTAGCCCCCACCCGCAAAGACCAGCTCCATATGAGACTCGGGGTGCCGACGCAGGAACTCGGAGAGGAGCCGGACGCCGAACTCCAGGTTCTTGTGCACGCCCAGGTTGGAGACATGGAAGAGGAAAGGCGACGAAATCCCCAAGGAGCGCAGTTCCGCCTGAGCTTCCTCCTCCGACAGCGGCTGCTGGAAGGTCTCGCGGATCGGTTGTTCGATGACGCGGACCTTGGAAGGATGGATGCGCTTGCGGAAGAGCAGGTCCTGCTGGACCGGCTCCGAGATCGCGACGATGCGATCCGCGCCTTCCAGCGTCGATGGGATCCAGCGACGCAGGTACTTCGCCAACCCGGGCGCATAGTGTTCGGAGTGAGTCTCGAAGGCGAGATCGTGGACAGTGGCGACCGTGGGACAGACCTTTGCCGAAGGCAGCAACGTTGCCGGCGAGAAGAGGCAGTCGACCTTGGCGGCATCGAGGAACGCTGGGAGTGCGACCTGCCGAGAGCCTTCCGCCAGTCCTTCCGTGGCCGGCAGGTGTCGGTACGAGACGTTCGGCAGCTGAATTCGCCGCGGCGTCCCGAGTGGGACGATGAGAAGGATCTGATCGTCGGGGGCCGCTTGAGCCAACGCTCGGACCATGGACTCGGAGTAGGCCCCCGTGCCCATGCAGGCCGACGCGTCCCAGGGAAAATCGACAGCAATTCGCAGGTTCATAGATCCTCGTCCGTCCCTTTCCAGTTGCGGGGGTGCCAGAGGTGCAGGGCCGATTCCTCGTGGAGGTACTGGGGCGTGACGCCGGCCCATTTCTTCAGCCGCTCCACGAACACGATGTCGCTCTGGTTCACGGCATCGAACTCTTCGGGGTACCTGGCTCGCGCGAAGGCCTCGCGCCTCACCGCCTGGCAGTAGCCCAGCACGCCGACGAACGCGCCGCTTTCGCCATCCCCGGAGGACTGCGAGAGACTCTCGAAGTTCTCGAAGGGATCGAGCTGGCCTCCGAGGATGCGCTCCGTATCCTCTCGACCGACAAAGCTGCGTCGGATGCCGAAGACTCGATCCGGGGCTGCGAGCACCCGATCCGCCAGCGTCCCGATCAGCCCCGGCGGGAACACGAGGTCACCGTCGATTCCGATCACCACCTGGCCGATGCTCGCGTCGAACGCCCGGTTGATGCCGACGCCGCGGTTGCGGTGATAGCGCGGATCCAGAGGAAGCCGGACCACGCGAAGTGCGGGGTAGCGCCCGGCGAATGATCGAAGCGCCTCGGCCAGGCCGTCGGGACTTTCGGGGTCCGCCACGACGATCTCGAGCGAGCCGGGAGGCAGCTCCTGCCGGGCGAAGCTCTCCAGGCAGACCCGGAAGCGTCGCAGATATCGGAAGCAGGTGACGAGGATGGAGATCCGCGAGTGGTGCTCCGCGCCCGAGAGGACCTCGTAGGCCGGCCAGAGGCCCCGAACAAGCGTGTCTGCCCTCATCTCGGGTTCGTGGAGATGTCGGACGATCTCCGGCCCCCGCGCAGACAGTTGCGACAGCCGCTTCCGGTCTCGCGCCAGAGTCCGAAGAAAATCTCCCAGCTCTTCATGGGACGGATAAGTCTCGAGGTGCTCGCTCGCATGCGCCAGGCCCCGCAGGTCGCTGTCAGGGTCTGTCACGACCGCAGCCCCACTCCGGAGACAGTCATAGAGCGCGGGATGCACCCGCCCGCCGTTGCCGAGGACGACGACCAGAGGCACCGGCAAGGGGCCCAGATCGTGGGCCTCCTGACTCAAAAGGTCCTCGATCTCCGCGTGATGAGGTGGCTTCGGGTCGTCCATGAGCACCGACAGTCCCGGCGGCGGTGCGCCAAGACCTGCGGACGCGAGCGGAAGCCAGATCGTGCCCGTATCCTCAAGCGACGCGCTGAACACGACGTCGAACGCGCCGCCCAGATCCTCCAGAAGGCTGGGCTCGAGGTGCGTGTTCACGAGCCAGCACGCCTTGCGGCACGGAAGGTTGCCCAGGTCCCCGGGCAGCGGTCCCCCTTCGACCCAGAGAAGTACGTCCGGGATGTGATCCCCGAGCGCCCGACGCAGCTCGAACGCCCCGTTGGGAAGTGTGGGATGCCCGAGCTGTTCGAAGCTGAGCAGGCTCACTCGGACGTCGGGACGTGACTTCAAGGCATCCACGATTGAGCCCACGGGGACAAGAGGGTTTTCCGGATCCCAGAGGACGACCAGCGTTCTCATCGGGCGCCTCCCGCCGACAGCGTCGACAGGATCTCTCGCGCGACGAGCCGAGGCGTGAGCTCCTCCATGCAGCGCATCGCGTGGGGGCACTCGAGGTCTGGCCCCAGGTGACACCCCCACCGCCCGCGACAGGGGAGCGGTCGCGAGCAGAGATGAACCTGGTCCGGGTAGCCGTCAATCGCGGGATGCTCCCGTCCGCCGTAGATCACCACCGCCGGCGTCCGCGTCGCTTCCGCGAGATGCATCAGGAAGCCGACCACGCAGGCGACCGCCGCGCTTCGACCGAACACGTCGGAGAGCTCGTGAACGGGCGCGCCGCGCAGATCTTCGACGTCGTCGAGCAGCGGCTCGTCATTTGCACCCACCTGCCTCACCCGAACGCCGGCGCTTCTCAAGAGGGCCACGAGCTCGCGCCAGCGATCCAGACCCCAGTCCTTCGAGAGCAGGCGCGAGTTGGGCCTGGAGTGGACGATGACCGTTGAGCGTTCCCGCGTCCTAGTCCCTCCGAGTTCAAGCTCCGGGCGTACGTCCTGGGCCGTCACCCTCAGCCCCGTGTCCAGCGCGAACTTGTCCAGCATCTGCTGGACCAGGTGCCGCGGAAAAGGCGAGTGCGCTCTAGGGCCGTACAGGGTCGGATTCTGATAGATCGTCTCGATCGAACGTGCGTCGGCGGGCGGGGCATCCCGCCGCACGTACTTCGGGAACGCGAAGCCGAACCGGGACCGGATCCAGAGTTCCGTGCCGGGGTGGGCGCGGAGGATTTCTCGGGCGACCCCGGAGAGGAGGAGCTCGTCCCCGATCCCCCAGTCGTTCTGGAGGACGAAGCGGCTAACAGCCTGAGAACTCTCTCTCCTCGGGGGCAACGCGAGTTTGGGAATCTGGTCGATCGAGTGGATCAGGAAAGGGGCGCGTTCCCCGCTGGAGCGGCACTCTTCGAGGAGGCGCAGCGAGTCTGGTCCTAGACAGAGGATTGCGTCCACCGTCGAAATCACGGCGGGGAGCAAGGGCCGGGCCCATGCCTCCAGGATTCCGAAATCGCCGGAGTCGGGCGGGCGCACTCCAGTGGAGACAAAGACCACCAAACGGAGCCTGGAGCCGGCTCTTCGAACCGCCGCAACCGACCGAACGACTTCGGAGAGCGCCTGATCCTGGTTCGGATCGACCAGGACCAGAAGGATCGGCTCACCGTCTTCAGCGAAGACGGAGCGGAACGCAGCGGCATCCGAGAGCGTGGTCGGTTCGGGCGAAAGAATCTTCGTGCTCATGCGAGGTCTCCCAGCTGCAGGAGCGCGGGACCGCCGACCGTCGTGCTGTCCGCTTCGCGGACGTATGCCATGATGTTCGCCAGGGGGCCGAGCTCCCCTCCAAGCCACGCCTTGGCAGACACCAGTCGCGCAGCATCCCCGGCGCCTTCCTCAGACTTGCGCGAGAATGCGTCAACCAGCTTTTCGTAGTGGGCGACGGCGTCCAGATTCCCGGTCACCACGTGTGCCGAGGCCTCGGCGCTGAGCGGAATGGCGGAGAGGGACGGGCAAGTGTTGCCGGCGGCCATTTCCAGCGCCACGCGACTGAACCGCGAAGGGAGGATCGTATGGTCGCCCGTCAGGACGACCACCGGTCCCGAAAACGCCTCCAGCGCTCGATTGAGCTCGGAACTCCACGGGCCGTTGTCGACGCCGGAAGTGACGAGAACCTCCACGGCAAGTGTCGGGTGGGCGAGAGCGTGCCAGCGGAGATACTGCCGGAGGTCCTCAGCAGGCTCCGAGCTCAAGATCGTCGCGCGTAGCCGATCTTTCGGCATCTCCTGACGAGCCAACGAATCGAGGAACACGCGGAGGTGCGGCAGGCTGCCGGAATACTTCACGAGGAAGAAAATGGCCTTTGCCTCGGTCGCACTCGGTTCCGGCGATCCGCCCAGCAACTTCAACTGCCAGGCGCCGGACCTCTGGGGGTGGCCGGAGGGAGCTGCGCGGTTGTCACCCGGGTCAAAGCCGAGCGCCTCCTCCCACGCTTCCCGCGAAATGATCCCGGCAAAGGGGCGACGCTCTAGCCATTCCTCGAGCTGGCCCCAGTAGTTCTCGTGTGGGCCGGGCTTTCGAACGTTCACGTCGGAAACGACGAACCACCTTGCCCCGTTTGCCCCATCGTCGTCGCGGATCAGCTGCGCAGCCCAAGGATCCAGGCAGAAGACGATGTCTCCGTTCTCCGGAGGATGAGCGACCAGGTCCTCATAGACCCCGCCGGCGTCGATCCAGAACGGAGCATGACCAAGTTCCCCAATCGGTGCCTCTCCAAGGATCTCGAGACTCCCCTTCCCCGGGCAATCTTCCGCATGATGGTCGAGCTCGCGGAGAGCTTCGATGAAAGAAGGTCCCGAATGATCGGCTCGAGCGAGCTCCCGCCGAGAGATCACAAGGACTCTGCCGTTCTCCGCCTCAGCCAGCAATTCCTTCACCTCCGACGGGGTTTCCAGAATGCCCGGGACATTGGTTGTGGTCATGCGGTCACCGCCTTCCTCGATTCGAGAGCCTTTTCGTAGAGCGCGACCGCCGTGCGTGCGAGGGTCGCCCAGGAAAACTTCTCTTCCACGTGCTTCCGGCCGGCTTCCCCGACCTGGCGTCGCAGTTTGGGATGAGCCGCCAGTTCGAAGAGCGCGTCGGCGAGGGATTGCGGATCGTTGGGCTCGAACTTCCGCCCGACCTTTCCACTGGAGACGATGTCCTGGAGTCCGCCGGTGTTGCTGACGACGACGGGCGTTCCCACGGCCATCGCCTCGACCGCCACGAGGCCGAACGGTTCGTAGCGACTGGGGCAGACGTGGACGTCGCTGACGCTGTAGAAGCTGCGGAGTACCTGCCCCTCCAGGTAGCCGCAGAGCATCACGTCGCCCTGGAGGCCCAGGCGTCGAATGTGCTCTTCGATGGTCGGTCTCAGCACCCCGCGACCCGCGATGGCCAGCCGCACTTCGGGGTAGCGGCGCTTCAGAAGCGCGAACCCGTTGATGAGGGTATCGATGCCCTTCTCCAGGTCGAGACGGCCCGTGTAGGTCAGGAGAACCTGTTCGGGACCGGCAAGCGCGCTGCGGAATGCCGCGAGGCGCGCCTCGCTCTGAATACTCCGGCACGCGATCGGATCGACGCCCGGGTGGAGAAGCTCGACCCGTTCCGCACCGTAGACCCGGGTGATTTCCTCTCCAATCGCCGCGCTGTTGACCACAAGGAGGTCCGCTTCTCGCGTCGCCCAGCGTTCGATGGCCCCGGCGACGATGTCATCCACCTCGGTGATTTTCCCGAAGCGCTTCCCGTGAACCGTGTCGTGGACCGTCCAAATGTGCGGCAGTCCGAGGCGCCTCGCGATGCGGTGCCCGGCGACAGCAGTGAGCCAGTCATGCGAAACCACGACCTCGGGGTCGCCGAGACCCTTGGCCCCAAGGGACGCGGCGCGCTGCTGCAGGTGGACGTTGTAGGCCAGGACCGGCGCCGCCGGTGTGGGTGGCATGGGCGGCGGCGGGAACTCAACCCGGTGGATCTCGACCCCTCCGTCCAGGACGTCACGGTCCACCCCGCCGATGCTGTTGGTCAGTACGCTGACGTCGTGGCCCTGTGCCGCCAGTTCCCGGGACAGGTCGGAAACGTAGCGTCCCAGGCCAAAGACCTTCTGGGGGGGATACTCGGAAGAGACCTGAAGGATGCGCATTAGTTCCTCCTGACCCGCTCGCACACGTCGAGCACCTGGGAAGCCGCCGCGGACCACGTGAACTCGCGGGCCCGGGCCGGCCCGGCAGTGGCCGCAAATCGCCGGAACTCCTCGTCGCGGGCGGCGAGGAGGAGCGCCTCCCCGAAGGTGGTGTGCTCGTGGACGGGAGTGACGAGGGCCGCGGAGCCCGCGATCTCGGGCAACGACGTCTGATCGCTCACGACGCTGGGCACGCCGAGCGCCATCGCTTCGAGGGGAGGGAGGCCGAAACCTTCGTACAGGGACGGGTAGACGAACACCCCCGCGGCCTTGAGCAGCGGCTTCTTGTCCGCTTCCTCGATGTACCCCAGCTGGCGAACCCGCCCCAAACAGCCGGCAAGCCGGATCTCGTCATCCAGATCCAGGGGAGGTCCACCGCGTCCGCCCGCCAGCACCAACGTGTCCGCCAGCCCCAGGTCCGCGGCCTTACGGAAGCCCTGGAGCAGCTCAACGATGCCCTTCTTCACTTCGACCGTGCCGAGGTAGAGGACGAAGGACCCTTCGAGATTGAACTTCGCCCGGACGCGGGTGATCTCGGCCTCCGTGGGAGCTTCGAAGTAGGTTTCGTGGAGACCGTTGTACACGCGCGTGATCCGCGAGGGGTCGACGCCATAGACCTGCCGGATGCGATCCCTCGCATGGTCCGACACGGTGAGGACGTGGTCCGCCTGCTCCGCGGCGAAGCGGGACCAGCGGCTCAGGTAGTCTTTCAGCCTGGGCTCCACGAAGTCCGGCCGATCCTCGAAGACGACATCGTGGACGATCGACAGCTGGCGCTCGGTGGTCTTGACGGCCGGTACCGAGAAGGTGGTGTTGAGGTAGACATCGGCGCCGAGTTCCTTGAGCACAGCCGGAAGCTGAAGCTGCTCGAAGGGCTCGTCGATCATGGCCGCGTCCACGGGAAGGATGTGAGCGCCGCGTACCGAAATCTCGCCGGCTTGGGCGCCGACGATCATGGTGATCCGATGTCCGCGCGACTGGACGCCCAGGGCCCGGACCAAGTCGAGAGCGGCGCGGCCGATTCCGCCCATGCGCGTGTGGATGCTTCGACAGTCGATCGCGAGATGCATGATTCTCTCCTCCACTGTGAAGTCCCGGGAGACGTCACTCATCTCCGCTGGAACTCGCGGAAGGATTAGCAAAGCGAAGGCCAGGCCGATGACTTGCTGATTCCCTGGGCGTGAGCTCTAAGCCGCAGCGCACGAGCGGCGCCAGGATGCCAAAGGATGGCAACCTGCGGCACTTCGGAGCCACGGAGGATCAGCGATGAACGTCACTGCCAGCCGCTGCAGACTCCTTGCCCTTCTGCTGCTTCTCCTCTCCGGCTGCTGTGTGCTCTTCCCGGTGCGCCGGGACGCGGTCACGCTCTGGGAGCTGAACGACCTCAAAGAGAAGGTCCGCGTGCTTTACGAGTCGTTCACTCGCCCGAACGTCGACGCGGCCGCCGTGGCGCACATCGACGACCAGTGGAAGGCCCTGGCAGTTCGCGAGGAGGCCAAGGGCAACTGCAACGCGCTCATGATCAGCCAGATCCAACGCTGCCGCGACATGTTCGCCGCGCACCTGCGGGATCGCAACGACAGCGCGCCCTGGAGTCCGGCACATCACGACAACCTGATCGAGAACATCAGCGATGCGATCGACCTTGCGCGTCGAACGGAACTCAGCAAGGACCCTTGAAGGAGACTGCGATGGCTACTTGGAAAGAGTTCGTCGATGGCTTGAAGGACAAAGGCGGCACGTTGGCCAAAGAAGAGCTCAAGGAGCTCGTCGCCTCCGCCAAGTCCGACGGAAACGAGTTCATTCAACGGCAAGGGACGAAGTTGGAACGGTACCTGGCCCAACTCGCTGCCGGCGCAATCACCGTGAAAGAGTTCGAGCTCTACACGAAAGACCTGGTCACCCTGACGATGATGGAGTCCACGGCCATGGCGCAGGAGGCTCAGATGAGGGCACATCGTCTGGCCATGAAGATCGCGGATCTCGTCTTGAAAGGCCTTCTCGCCCTGCTATAGGCGCCTCAACGATATGTGACCTATTAGGGCGCAGCACTTCTTTACTATAGAGTGGGAAGAAGGGAGGTCCCAATGGACTTCGACGCCCTGGAAGGCTGTGGCGTGGAGAGGGGGGTGATCGATGTCTGGAAGTCGGGATTCGGGAAGTGTCTGCTCCCTGTGCAGGAGCGGGCGATCAAATCTGGGTTGCTGACTGGGAAGAACCTGGTCGTATTCGCCCCCACATCCAGCGGGAAGACGGCCATCGGCGAGATGGCGGCGGTCAAAGCAGCGCGGGAAGGCAAGCGCGTCTTCTATCTCGTCCCCCTGAAGGCACTCGCGGAAGAGAAGTTCGTCGAGTTTCAGGGGCGATACGGATCGCTGGGCCTGGAGGTGGTCGTCTCGAGCCGCGACCACGCCGAGTTTGACGAGCGCATTCTCGAGGGTCGTTACCGCCTTGCGGTGTGCACCTTCGAGAAGCTGTGGGCACTCCTGGTGTCGCGGCCGGTGCTCGCGGACTCGATTGGCCTCGTGGTCGTCGACGAACTCCAAATGATTTCCGATCCGGAGCGCGGCGGGACGCTGGAACTGCTCCTCACCCAAATGAGAGTCGCCAAGACGCCGCCCCAGATCGTGGGACTCTCGGCGGTGCTGGAACAGGGGGACGAGCTCGCTCGCTGGCTGGGCGCGCAAAAGATCTCCGAAACTCTTCGGCCAGTGGAGCTCCGGAAAGGCGTCCTCCTGAACGGCACGTTTCACTATGTCGAGCACAACTCCGGAGCTACAGGATCGGAGCGCTTCTTCGACTGGCGAACGGACCCGCGACCCTCGGAAGACGAGCGCCTGGAGCTGACGCTCCTTGGGGTCCGTCATTTGGGCGAGACCCTTGGCGAGCCGACCCTCGTCTTCGTCTCCGATCGCCGGAGCGCCGTGACCTTGGCACGAAAGTGCCTCCCCCTGATCACCTTGCCGGCCGCATCCCAGGCGCTCGAAGAGATGAAGGATTTCGAAGGGTGCGAGGCGAAAGAGGCACTCTCCGAGCTGCTTGCAGGGGGAATCGCCTTCCATCACGCGGATCTCTCCCAGAGCTATCGTGCCCTGATTGAGAAACACTTCCGAAACGGCAAGATCCGGGTTCTTTTCTCCACCCCGACGCTCGCAATGGGCGTCAATCTCCCGGCCAGGAACGTGGTCATCCTTCCCCACCGCTGGCGTCGCGACCCGCGGCACGGATGGATCGCCGAGCCTCTCTCCCGGATGGAGTTCGAGAACTTCGCCGGGAGAGCCGCACGCCTGGGATACCACGACGGATTCGGTCGGGCCATCGTTCCTGAGAGCTCGACTTTCGAGAAAGAGCTCCTGTTCGATCGGTATCTTCGCTCTCCCTTCGAAACCCTTACCCCAGCGCTGAAGGGCGGGGCTCTCGATGATGCTCTCCTCGCGCTTACGGCCTCGGGCCTCGCGAGAACGGGTGCGGAGTTATCTACCTTCCTATCGGCGACCTTTTCGGGTAACTGTCTGCTCCGGGACGCCCGTGCGGCTCTCGATCGACTTTCCGAAGCAGGACTGATCGAGGCCGATTCCGGAGGCGCAGGGGTTACCGACTTGGGGATGGCCATCGCCGGACGCGGGCTCAGATCAACGTCAGGAGTCCTCCTCGCGCAGTGGGCCAAGGGTCGGGAGGAGACGGAGGACCTGGACATCTTGCTCGCGGTCGCGAGGAGCCAGGACGGAGCAGACTTCGCGGTGCCACTCTCCCGTCGGGACCACCTGGAGCAGAAGTATGAAGCCCTCCTGCGCCAGCGTCGGCCCAACCACGAGTTCCTCACGTCCGATCATGCGATGGGCTACGAAGACACCCTTGCCGTCAAGAAGGCGTTCATCGCACTCGATTGGATCAACGAACGTCCTCTCTCCGAAATCGAGCGCTTTCACCAGGTGTGGTCGGGGACTGTCGAACGCCTCGGCGAGGAGCTCTCCTGGCTCGTGGAGGCATTTGCGGAGATTGCGGCCTACGCAAAATGGGACGCCTCCGCACAAAAGAGCCTTCGCATGTTGGCACGCCGTTTGAAGGCCGGCGTCCATTCGGATCTTCTGCCCCTGACCCCGGCCAGGACGCGTTGGGTGGGACGTCAGTTACTCCGACGGCTTTTTGGTCGGGGAATCGAGACCATGGATGCGCTTCGGGCATCTTCCGTCGAAGCGCTGACGAAGGCCGTCGGGTCCCTGGCTGCCTCCGCCATTCGGGATCACCTCGACGGGTCAATCCGAGTCGAAGAGCCCCCGCGGAAACTTCACCCCGCCGGGCCGCGGCTTGTTCTCGTAGGGGAGCCCAGGTCTCACGGTCGCGTCACCATCCTCATCGACGGGGTCGAGCGTCTAGTCTCTCGTAGCCACTTCGAGATGCTGCACGCGTTTTCCGGAGCGGATTGGTTGCCGCTTTCGGTGGTGGGAGGCGACCCCGACACGGCGCGCAAGGAGATCCTGCGACTTCGCAAGAAACTTGCGACGTTCTTGCGAATGGCTGCACCCGAGGTGCTGCGTACCGATGGTCAGAAGCGTTATCGCTTGATGGTCCCTCTCCGAGTCGACCAGAGGGCACTCCGGAAGCATCAGCCCGATCTTGCGACGTCGCAGCCCTGACCCGGCGACGTCTTGCGACGCCCCGCTCGCTGTTTAGTGATGCGGAGGTGACGCATGGACGAGCTGAATTGCTTCGCGGACCCCTGGAACTCGATCGGCCTTCGGATCTGGCGGCGCCCCGAGCGGAGCCGCCTGATCCAGCGGCTCAAAAAGATCCGGCCTCGCAAGACGATTCCCTGGCGCCGAGGATACCTGATCCTCCGGGAGCTGTTCGGAGAGCGAGTCGACGAGCAGGATACCCTGGAGATTGGTTACGCCTACCTGCGACTGCTGACGATCGAGTGGATGACCGGTTTCCGCTGCCTGCGCTTCTTCACTGAAGCGGAGGTACGGGAATATGCGCTCCTGGCCGGCCCTCCGCAGGACAGTGTCCTGGGCCATTACTGGTACGGCCTCCTGGGCGGCGAAAGTCCCCATGAGATCGAACACATCTACCGTCGGCAGCTCACGGCCTTGGCACGCCGTCGAGCGAACCGATGCTCGCTGTCTCGATATGAGGGGGATTTGATCCATCAGGCGTCCCGCTTCAAAGGGGGAGACGAATGAGCGGCATGACGGCCGGCGTGGAGCCAAGATTCCGCAAGGTCGCAGGGGGGCCGTCCATGTCGTCCAATCCATCGCGCCCAGTGCGCCGTCGGAATGTCCTGCTGGATGCTCCGCTGATCTACCGAAGTCCCGTCTTTGCCAAGGTCGTGGAGGAGGCGAAACGGGCCGCTCGAGGGTCCGGGATGATCCTTCTCGAGGGCGAGAGCGGGTCAGGCAAGGGTCGGATCGCGCGGCTGATCCATGAGCAGAGCGGCCGGTCGGGTGCGTTCGCTGTTTGGAGCGCGCCCGAGTTCCAGGGCAGTATCGCCATCAGCGAGATCTTCGGCCACCGGAAGGGCTCGTTCACCGGCGCCGACTCGGAGCGGATCGGCATCTTCCTCTCCGCGACGGGCGGCACGGTGCTCGCGGATGACATCGACAAGCTCGAGAAGCCGCTTCAGGGTGTCGTCTTGCGCTTCCTGGACGACTTCTGCGTCCGTCCCGTGGGGTCGGTCGAGTGGACGCCCGTCGATCTTCTCTTCATTGCCTCGACCAATCGGAACCTCCATCGGATCTCGAAAGGCGGAGAGTTTCTTCCGGACCTCGCCAATCGGCTGACGACTCTCGTCATCTCAATCCCGCCCCTGCGGGACCGCCGCGAGGATATCGCTCCGATGGTGGAGTACTTCATGGCGGAATATGCGCGTTCCTACCAGATCGAGTTGCAAGGGATCACGCCCGAAGCGATGAGGATCCTGGAGATGGACCCCTGGCCCGGCAACGTCCGCGGCCTCGCGAGCGTGATGGAGAACGCCGTCTTCAGGTCCGTGGGGGGGACCATCGATGCCGAAGTGGTGAAACAGGCGCTTGGAGGTCAGGGGCAGAAAGACGAAGCGGTTAGAAGGCCGGACGAGTTCGCACAACTGTCATCCGATGAACGGCGCACGGAGGCGGTAATCCGGCGGGCTCTTGAGGCTTGCCAGTGGAACGGCAAGGCCGCATCGGAGTTGCTGGGCATACCGCTTCGGACGTTTCGGAGGTACTTGAGCAACTACAACATCCGCAAGAAGTTCGACTGATGGGGTTGGATTACTTCCGGTGGTCGGAGTCCTCGAGCTTGCGCTCGACCTTCTCGAGGGTATGGATCGCGCGGGTCATGGTCTTGATGAACGTGTCGAGCACCGTGATCCGGTCGATCAGGAGGATGACCGCGATGGCGATCGGAAATCCGACATCGCGAATCGCCTTGATGACCTTATCGTACATGAGCGTCACCGCTTTGAACCACAAACGCCCCACGCCGCCCCAAGAACGGGGGGTCCGATCTTCCCGAAGCATCCAGCCGGGAAGCAAAGGGGCCCCTCCAATTCCGGGGCGGGTGGGGGATGGGGAGAGAAGTGCCGATGCGAGTATTGCAACCGCGCACCGGGTGGGTTCCAGCTGGAATCTTCACGATGCTGATACTGCAAGACCCGTGCCGTTCGGATTCGGCCTAAGCTTCAGTGTTTTAGGGGTGCACCTGGCATCGGAGTGCCGGATCAGCTGCTCGATGGCACCGCGATCCGGGCACTCCAGGCCCGAAGAGTTGTCCAGTGGAGGAGCGACGACGCCGACACTGAAGCCACTTTCTCGATGATTTGAGACCCGACGAAATTTTCTGTATCCGCTTTTTCGGAGTTCCCCCTTTATTCCGATGAGGGGGCTTCGGTGGTCCCGATCTCCTGGTAGCTGCAGCCGCGACAACGCATGGACAGATGCCGGCGGCTGCATTCGGGCAAGCCGCACACGGAGTCGGTGACCACCGCAAGCGAGAGGGTGTGGCACTTTGGACAAAGCCGGACGCCAACGAGACCTTGGTGATTGTCAGAGGGGTAGGCAGACGTGAGCCGAGTCAAGCGGACCTCAAGCATCCGAAGCCTTTCCCCAGCCGACCGCAAGTTTTCCACTCCTTACAGTCTAGGCAGCCCCGAACTCAGGATCAAGCCGGGCGCTTGGGAGGAGAAGGCTCTCCTCATCCTGGGAAGTCTCGATCCATCAAGAGGGAGTTTTCGGTCTTTTTCCACCGCCCATTTCACTTTCTGTGCCATGAAGAGGGGTCCTCGCTCGCGATGGGAGGAGGAGGAACAACCCTATTTTTGTTTCAGGTTCAGTTTAGGTGTTAGGTCGAGGCACTCTCGCCCGCGATGGGGGTAGAGGGAGTCACGATGCAACCGGGCTTGGGACCGATCGACTTGATGATCTCTCGATGTTGACCGCCGCAGGAAGGCTCATCTAATCGCCAAGAAAGCCCGGCAAGCGATTTGTTTGGAACAATCCTGGCCGGACCGATTTGCCGTCCGCTTTTTCGGGATTTTCTCTTTATCCCAGTGGAGGCGACCAAATGGACGACATCCAAGCCCGAAACTCGGCGGCAGAACTCCTGGTCGCGGATGCCCGAAGGTTCACCAGCCATGGAGGATTGCTTCTGGAACACGTCCTTGCCCGATTCTTCCCGCTGGTCTATGACCTTCCCGCCAGCGAACAACACCACCATCGCTGGCGCTTCGGCCTGGTCGACCATTGTCTCGAGGTCGCCTTGGATACCCTCTTCAGGATTTCCACCGCCGCCCGGCGGAGCAATGCCGTTGCGCAGCTCGTGGCCCCTACCCTCGCCGTTGCTCTTTTCCACGACCTGGGCAAGCTGTTCGACGTGATCGTCGAGGATCCGACTTCGGGCGAGCGCTGGTATCCCCTCGTCGAGTCCCTGTCCTCGTTCCTCAACAGGCCTGAGATGAACGCCTCGACCTCCATACGCACCTCTTGGCGCCGCGGCCGAGGCTTCATGGGTCATCCCGAACAGGAGCAGCTCCTGAAGATGATGACCCCTGAGGACTGGACCTCTCCCGTGCTGGCCATCTCCATGCAGTACGAGACTCGCTTTCGGAGATACCCCGTACGGGCTGAGCCTCCTCTCGACTACCTGGCTAACGCCATTGCCCGAGCCGACGGTCAAAGCGCATGGCATGGCAGTCCACAACATCCCCAGAGGGGTCAGTATCTCCAGCGTCTTCTTTCTTCGGCGGAGGCGGCATGAGACCCGACGATCCCCGCTATTCCCATCCCTCGGATTTCCCCATGAGAGAGGACAATTCTGCACAAACGAGAGACGACTTGTTAGAAGAGGCGCCGGAGCTCCCCCCCAAACGCGCGGGTTCTCTTATAACTACTCCAGACGCCTGGGACGCAACGCCCGAGCGCCCAGTGGGTAACCCGGAACAGACCCTTGTTTCCACCCGCGCTTTCGAGTCCATGCAACTCCCGCTCATGGAAATCATTCACCTGCTCGGAACCGTCGAGCAATGGATGGAGACCCTGAAGGACCGCTTCAATGAATCGATGCCTAAGACTCTCCTTCGACTCCGCCCCTGGCCCCGCCGAAAGGGCGAGCCTCCTTATGCCCTCTATTGGATCTTGTTTCGCCGACGCCGGCAGCTCTACGACTCTTGGACGTTTCAACTGATCGAGGACCAGAAGCCGCGCCGCTTCCGTCGCCTCAAGATCCACACCCGCGCGGATCTATCCCACTTCATCCATCTCGCTCGGCTCGACTCCTACCGGAAGGAGGTCTTCAAGTTTCACGACCGGGCACAGGCGCTCAACGAGGCACACCGGATCCTTGCCAGGAGCCTGGATTCGGTCCGGAAGATGGTCTCCGGACGCGCTGTGATTCATGTCTACGGCGAATTCCCGCCGCTCGACGAGTCCCGCTTCCCCGGCCTTCCCCAGAGGTATCTCGCTTGGATCGGCCACCTTTGGCGACTGGGATGGGCGGTGCGGTTCGCGAGTGATGACCTCCGGGAAGCGGCGACGATCCACCGCAACAATTGGCCGCAGAAACGCTATCGCCTCCACTTCCTCGAGGATTCTGAGCACCCCTATGGCCGTCTCTTGTGGCGGGACGAGCTGAGCCGGGTCTCCTACTCTTCCCTCCCCGATCGCGAGCGGCGAAAGCTCCACATCCCCCGTTCGGAGCTTTGGCCCGAGCTTGAATGGAACCGGCGGGACCTCACCCAGCGTCTCAAGAAGCTCGTGAAACTGGTCAAACGCATCCAGTTGAAATTGGGATACGCCCTCAAGACGGGAAGAGCTGCCCTCGATCGAGGGCGTCCTCCGTCGGCATTTCCTTATCAGGAGGTCATATGAAGCTTGGCTGGCGACTCGTCGCGAAACTGGGCGCAGATGCCCCGCACTTTCCCCACATCCTGTCCGATCCACATGGGTGGGCCTTGCGCCTGGGGCCGAACGATCATGCCGACATGAAGTACTTCTCGTCCTTCCCCAACGTGCTCGCCGGGTTGGTCGAGCACCTGGTCCGACGCCGGTTGGGCGCGGGAACCTCTATCGTTTCGATCCAGGGCCTCATTGAGGAGTCACGAATCGAGCTCGCCCGCGCCCGCGAAGTCTGCCAGCTTGCGACTGGCCACCTCGAGTTCATTACCCGGATGTCCCGTCGGGAGGCCATCTAGTTTGAAGGAGATCCCCATGTCGACCCCGATCATTCCCTTTCCCAAGGACGGCCTCTGGACGGTCCGTCAGGCCTGCGAGTGGCTATCGGTGAGCGAGCTTTCCCTCCGGACGATGCTCAAGCGGCGGGAGATCCCGCTTGAGATCATCGTCAGGCTGGGTCGTCGCGTCCGGTTCCGGTCCGACTTGCTCCGCGACTGGGCCCTCCAGCAAACCGCCTGATACGTCAGGACGTGACACAGCCTCAGCGTACGTTCGAGTGACTCAGGGAGGTAGATCATGGCCAAAGTCTTTCAAGATCGACGGGCGCGCAAGAATGGCGGGCTGCGGCCCTGGTGCATCTCGTACGTCGGCCTGGATGGCAGGCGTCACCGCGACAAGACGTCCGCGTCCACCAAGGCCGAGGCCGAGGCGATCCTGCGGAAGAAGTTGAGCGAGATCACCAAGGCCAAGCTGACGGACGCGCACACGCTGGAATCCGCGAAGCCGAAGCCCTTCAAGGAGTTCCTGACCCAGGAATACCTGCCTCATTGTCAGGCGACGCACACGCCGTCGACCTACTACGGCGATCGAAGTCTGTCCAAGAATTGCCTTCCCTACTTTGGCGCGCTGTCGCTTCGCTCGATCACGCCCGGGACGATCCAGCGCTTCATCGACCAGCAGGCCGGTCGCGAAATCGGGAGGGACAAGAAGAAGCGGAAGGTCCGGCCCGCGACCGTAAACCGGATGTTCATGTTCGTATCCGGGGTCCTGGCCGAGGCGGTGCGGCGAGGCTACATCGACCGGAACCCGGCGAGCCGGATTCCCCAGCTTCCCGAGCACAACGACAAGCTCCGCTGGTTGACGGACGCCGAGGAGGAGCGGCTGCTCGCCTTTGCGCCGGACTACATCAAGCCGCTGATCCTGACCGCGATCCACACCGGGATGAGAAAGGGCGAGGTGCTCCGGCTGAAGCGGGCGGACCTCGACTTCGAGCAGCGACTGTTGCAGGTGACCCAGGCCAAGAATCACCGGGTCCGCTACATCCCGATGAACGACACCCTGCAGGAGCTGCTGCGGTCGATCCCGGCGTTCGTCGGGAAGAAGGGGCCGTCGCCGTACATGTTCACGAACCCGGAGACCGGGGTGGGATTCACGAACATCGACCACGGGTACCGGGAGGCGGTCCGGAAAGCCGGGCTCACGGGGGTGAACTTCCACACCCTGCGGCACACATTCGCCTCGCGCCTGGTTCAGGCAGGGGTCCCGCTGAACACGGTTCGCGAGCTTCTGGGCCACGGTACCATGCAGGTGACGATGAGGTACGCGCACCTAGCCCCGAACAACCTCCACGAGGCGGTGGCTGTTCTGGCGAAGAAGCGGACGACGGACACGCCGGCCAAAGGAAGAAACCTTGTGACCCTCAAACAAGCAGGCCGTTTGCAGCGCCACACCGTTAGGCGGTTGGCTTCTCGCTAAGGGTCTCGATTGCGTTTGACTCCAAGGCCGAGGCCAGGACCGGGTTGGCCCGGGTCTATGCCCTGGCCCTTGAGCTTCTGAAGGAGGCGAGCTTGCGCTCGATCGAGGCGACGGACCGCTTCGGCCGGCTGTCCCTGACCGGCCTAAAGAGAGAGAAGGCTCAAATCTCGATCCTGGGCATGGGCTGGAGGATCCGCACAGCGCTGATTTCGGCCGACCTGTACCGGCGCCTGGAGTCCCACTTTCACCGCTCCCAGGCGGCGGCGCTGGCGCCCCCCCCGGGCCTACTAAATCGCGCTGCGGCGTGCGGTTCTGCTGGTCGGCGGGACATCGACGGGAAGTCACGCGCAGCGGCGCACGTCGGCGGTCAAGGCGAAGGACGCAAAGTATAGGGACCACCTCGGGCGTCAACGCGACCAAGAGTGCCAGTCAACTAGTAATCCAGGATACCGTCGAGCATTTAGGCCATTCCTGACACAGTGAGGATCTGGTCCTGGCCTGCCTGCGCTTGTGATACACCTTTCCGATCACACCTCGAGCATGGCACCCCTCGCGTTATTTCGGCGTCTCCTTCTTGATCCAAGTGATTGTTGAGATGTCTTTGCTAGTGAAGCGAGGGTATTGCTCGGTTTGCTTGGCATTGCACATGAGTTTCTGTGTCTGCGTGTCGTATAGCAGATAAAGGAGTTCTCCACTTTCTAGTGAGTCGCTGCGAGCGACTACTACAAACTCCCTTCCCACCAACAGAAGAAAGCGTCCTTCCGTGGACCAAATGAATCGTTCGGTACCGATCGGCTTCCCTTCGTCAGGGGACGAAAACAGCAGTTCCCGCTTCTTATGCCCTGAGCTGAGATCATCCAAAAAGACATCAAAGTTACGGTCGATTCTTCCAAACTCGTCCTTCTCGATGAGGACAGCGCGACGTTTCCCGTCTGGAGAATCTGCCGTCGCGGTAACAGAAGCGTTACCCTTGCCACACCCGGACAGCACGACGTGGATGAGCAGTGCCAAGAGAGTGATCGCACGGTTTCCCTTGCGGCGTTTGTCCGAGGTTGCGTTTTTCAAGGCTTGTTCACCTACAACACTTACCTAATCGGCGAAGGCAGACCGGGCTGCGATCTATCCCATGGCAATGACTGCCAGTTCTGGCCATGTGTCTTTATTAGGGCGTCCAGACTATCCATCAGTTTCTTTGCCTTTTCATTAGTGAGAGGACCCGACGTTGCCGTCTTACACCCCTTCTTCTTGCTCTCGTCACAAAGATTATCATAAATCCATTTGCTGATTTCCTCTCCGGTCATTTTCGACCCTACCCCCTTGGGGAAAACATCGAGTTGCTTCCTCTTGAAAGTCGACGCGAGATCTAATCCGAGAGCATTAACTCTCCTGTCTGTCGGGCTAGTTTCAATCCTGCCCGCGATCCTTGCCGCAAGGTCACCAGCCGCCCCCCCTTGAATCCCCGCCCACAGATTTGACAAAAAGTGATCATGCCTGCCGCCCTCGTCTGTGTCCCGGGGCGATTGGATGTACCCTTGCGTTGGACCTTGGTTCTGATGGCTGGAAAGCCAATCGGGACGCCCCCATGCATTTGTCCAGGGCGTTGTTTGTCCCATTCCGGGGGTCCCTTTGAACAGGTCGTTGATCGTGTACTTATAATCTGTGAAGTAGTAAATGGCATAGACCGTTGTCCAGTCCATGTCCTGGCCGGTACCTTCGTAAAGTCTGCCGAAGAGCCTGGCGAAAGCGGCACACGGCGAAACCTCTCCCCAGTCAATCAGAGTCGTGTACTTGTCAATCAGTTGTTGGAACTTCAGGTGGGCCTCTGGGGAAAGTTCTCCACCTCCGGTGGGCATGCTGCTAAAGTCTTTGTCGGGAGCACTATTACAATCGACCTTGCATTCCGACAAACCAAGCGGGTCCACAAAACTCCCAGGGTTATTGACAGAGTAGACGTAAGGGTTCTGAAGGGGACGACGGATCATGTCTTTGGCTAGGAATCGACCAACGTCAGGCATGTAGAACATGCGGTGCTCCTTCCCAATCGGACGATCAAATTGAGTGACTTGACCAAGTGAAGCGGTATAAGTCTGGCTGTAGATATCCGGATAGGGAAAAGGAAGATGCGAGAGCGGCGGCCGTAGGCTGGCCTCCTCCTGTTCCGTCATTCCCGGCTCGTAGCAGAACATGTGGGTTGGGCCTTCACCACTTGGCCGGGCAATCCTAGGCAGCATCCTGTGAGAGAATCGAGAACCCGCCGGCGCGAAGTTAACGATCACCTTCTTCCCGGGAGTGTACGCCGCCGAGAGGATATGCTGCCGCGACCGTATCGAGTCTCGCAGCGCCTCGTGCTTGATGTCGACCGGCAAGCCCGACATGAATTCGGGCATCTTGTCGGCCAACACCAGCCGGACGATCCTCGGGACCATGTCTTTTTCGGGATCGAAGGGGTGGCATAGGAACTCAAAGGACGCCGATAGCGACTTGTCGACGGAGGCGCGGATGCCGGACTCCGATTCGTACCCGTGCTCAGAGAGGGCCGTCGCGATCTTGTCCGCCGTGCGTTCGATGGATGGCTCGCACTTGCGCAGGGCGCGCCAGAGCCCTTCCAGTTCCTTCCGATCCCACGCGCTCAGACCGTAGAGGTTCGGAAACGCCTTCGGGACGGCCAACGCATAGGCGGCCACGAGCTGCCCCAAGGGCGTCCCGTGCATCATCCCGCGCTTCAAGGGGGCGACGTTCAGCCTGGCGCCGGCCATAATGTCATGGCGGAAGACGCCGTGGTCGAAGCCGCCCCGCTTGCGCAGCTGCCAGAGCACCGTGCAGTCCAGGACCAACGACTGAACGAAACTGACGACCATCGACACAGTGCGGTTGGATTGGTCAACATACTCCCGGCCATCCTCGAGCCCACAGTAGAACTCGATCCAGGAATGCATCAGCTCGTGCGCAACGATCTCCGGGACGGCCCGGGCCGGATCCAGATGGATCGGGATCGCCGTGGCGCAGGAGCGGTTGTCCGTCGAGTTGGCGGGGATGGTTTTGTTATCGAAGGCGAAGGAGTTGTCGAAGAAGAAGACTTGTTTGGGTGTCGCGTAATTGATCTCGTCGATGAGTTCGGCCAGAGGCTTCGGGGCGTCCAGGATCTTGAGCCCGTATAGGACCTTCGTGCCTTCCTTGGAGCAGTAGTAGCCTCCGGGCATTCGCTGGTATTTTATGCTCCCGCTGGAAACGCCGGAAGCCGACCTTGGAGTGATGATCTCTCCCAGAGGAGTGTAGCAGTCGGCATCGATAAGCGGCGCGGCAGGCTTAATGTTCTCCAAATGAGGAAGGTGCTCCCCGTTTGATTTTTTGCTGAGCTTCGTCCGAAGCAACGGCGTCCTTGAACATCCCATATTCACTGGCTAACCCTTTCTTGCCCTGATCTATGCAAGAAGTCTGCCACGCTGACTGCCCTGGAAGACCTTCGGAAACGGCGGCACTGTAGTGCCACCCTTTGCGTGCCCTGACATGGGGTCCTCGCCTGCGATGGAGTATGGAGAAAGCGAACTGATTCTATTTCGCTGGCTCGTTCAGAGAGGCTGTCCGGTTTTCGCGAAAAATCCCTTTATCCCTATCGGAAGGTCGTTAAGAAGGAAGTTTTGGACGACGGGGACGGCTACGATGCGCACCACGGTCTGATTACTGCCAACTTCGACGAGATTGTCTGCCGGGGCGAGAACGCACGGAAGTACGCGACGCCGGGCTGCCGGAACGGTCAGAATGTGATCATGCTCGACCAGTTCATCGCAAGCTTGGATAAGAATGGCGCAAGTACGGCACAAAACGGTGGTCGGAAAACGACGGGCGTGTAAACTGTTGGTACTCAACCGGCCTGGGTGGCGGAATTGGCAGACGCGTCGGTTTCAAAAACCGATGGCCGCAAGGTCATGGGGGTTCGATTCCCCCCCCAGGCACCAACCAACCATAGGAGGGGAACGATGCTGACGCGCCGCCAGGTTCTCGCCGGGGGTCTCGCGCTCGCCACGACCGACCTGACGCTCCGCCGGGTCTGGGCGGCGCAGGGCAAGGAGCCGAAGCCGCTCGTCCACTGCCTGTCCAACGAGACGTACAGCCTGCGCGACCTCTACGGGCAGAAGAAACTCGATCACCACACGACGGCCGCGTTCCACAAGGACCTCAACATCAAGGGAGTCAGCCTGAACGACCTCTATTTCAAGTCGTGGGACAAGGACTATCTCGACAAGATCCTCGAGTCGTTCAAGGCGGCCGATCGCCGCATCACGGCCCTGATCATGGAAGGGAACCTTTCCACGGCGAACGAAGAGAAGCGCAAGAAGCAGATCGAGTCGAATACCGCGAAGCTGAAGGCCGCGGGCTACCTCGGAGTGCCCGTGGTCCGCATGAACCTGGGCGGCGTCGACAAGGGGGAGGACAACCAGAAGGAAGGCGTCAGCCGCTGCGTCGCCGCCTTCAAGGAGATGCTTCCGATCGCCATGGACTTCGGCATCCGGATCACCATCGAGAACCATGGCGGCGTCTCGGGATCGGTCGACGGGATCCTGGGCGTCATCCAGGGGAGCGACCCGAAGTGGGTGGGCAGCAACCTGGATTTCGGGAACCCGCCCGTGAGCCACAAGCCGGAAGTGTTCGAGAAGCTGGTCCCGCACGCCTACCACACCCATGCCAAGCTCGCCGACTTCAAGGAGGACGGGGAGGCGACGAACTCCGACTACGGCAAGCTCCTCGGGATCCTGAAGGCGGCGAAGTACGCCGGAGCGGTTTCGATCGAGTGGGAAGGCAAGGGCGAGGCGGTTCTGGGCATTAAGCGGACCCGCGACCTCATCCTCAAGCACTGGCCGGAGCTGCCGAACTAGCCGCGGCCGTCTCCGGCGCCCCGCCGCCGTCCACCGCGATCCCCTCCTGCAGGAAGCGCTTGTGCAACGCCAGGTTCACCTCATGCTGGCGCTCCATGTGCAGGCCGATGTCGGCGCTCAGCACGTAGTAGACCAGCTCCCACAGCTGTTTCCCGGAGTCGAACTTCTGGAAGTACGCCCGCTCGAAGCGGATGTCCTTGTGCGAGGAAACCTCTTCCCGGATCAGCCCCGCCAGCCCCTCGAGCTTCGGCAGCGCCGTCCGCGGAGAGACCTTCAGGCTCGACACCACCCGACGCTCGCTCATCCGCTTGTAATTGCGGATCCGGCTCCCCAGCAGGTCCATGTTCGAAAAGACGATCTGCTCCCCGTAGATGCTCCGAACGCGCGTCGTCTTGAGCCCGATGTTCTCCACCGTTCCGGACAGATCCCCGACGATGATCAGGTCGCCCACCTCGAACGGTTTGTCGAGCGCGATCACGATCGAGCCCAGCAGGTCTCCCAGCAAGGTCTGCGTCGCCAGGGCCACGGCGATGCCTCCGACCCCCAGCCCGGCGATCAGCGCCGTGATGTCGATGCCCAGATTCTGCAGGGACATCATCGCGATGAATCCCCACAGGAGAAGCTTCCCCGCGAAGCTCAGGAGGGTCATCGCCGTCGAGCGGCCGCCTTCCTTCTGCGCCATCCGATACTCGAGCCACTTCTCGAGCAGCACGGTCGCCCAGAGCCCCACCTGGAGAAGCGCCGCGACGATCAGCAGCGACCGCAGCAGCGCCAGGAAATGGGCCGGCAGCTGAAGGAAGTGGGTGCCGGCCACCACCGCCGCCAGCAGCAGCGTCAGCACCGAGATCCGTCCCAGCACCTGCGCCAGGAAGCCCAGGATCCGGCTCTGGTGCTTCTCCGCCCGCGCCGCCAGGCGCCGCGTCGCCGCACCGATCGCGGCCCGCACCGCCACGAAGGTCACGATGCCGACGAGGAGCGCGATGGCCCACGCTCCGGCGTGGTTGCCGAGGATCGGGGTTTCCAGCACTCGAACGCAGCGTTCCCAGACGGCCTTGTAGTTCTCCATCGGCGCTCCTTTCACAAGAGGGGACCGCCGATCATAGTGCGGGTCGGAAGACCGGGCAAGGTTCCGAGGGTCCAACCGTCATGAATCCATGAGGATGATCGTCCTGGTCGCCCTGGCCGCGCTGACCCCGCAGGCCGGCGAGGAACGGCTGAAGAAACTCGCGTCGCAGGTGACCTTCGCGCGGCCCGAAGCCCGGAGCGACGAGGCGCGCCGCGTCGTGGAGTTGCTCACGGCGCCGGAGCGCTGGGCCGCCGCGTTCCGGACGGTCGAGGAGAAGCTCGGCGTCTTCGCGGACGCCACGGCCGTCGAGGTGACGTTCGACTACGAAGGCCGCGAGTTCGCCAAGATGTCGGGCGATACGAAGATCCGCTTCAACCTCGTCAAGCTCGAGGACTACCGGCGAAAGCTCGACGCCCTCGAGCGCCAGCGCCAGGAGCTGACGAAGCAGGGGAAGAAGATGGTCTTCCGCCTTCCGCCGGCGAAGCTGGAGCGCTTCGTCCCCCATGAGCTCTGTCACGTCCTCCAGAAACAGCGCAAGGTCGAGGCGCCCGACTGGTTCGAAGAGGGACTCGCTCAATGGGTGGGAGAGGATTTCAACGTCCTCACGGGCTTCGCGATCGCCGGCAAGAAGGTCGACGTCGTCGATGCGGCGACGTCCGACCCCGACGACATTTACGCCCGCGGCCACTTGTTCTTCCTGTGGCTCGACTCGCGGGGCGCGCTGAAGAAAGCCGTTCGCGCGGCCTTCTTCGAGTCGGTGCCCTGGAAGAAGGCTCTCGAAGAGGCGACCGGACTGGCCTGGGACAAGCTGATGGCCGTCGAGCGCGAGTGGAGCACTGCGGAGGCGGCCAAGCTTCGCCCGAAGGAGAAATAGGCGCCGCCTGCGGACGGTGAAACTTTTCCCGGGGGTCGGGGGTATGGTATACGGTATACCAAACTGGAGCCCCCGATGGCGGAAGTCGCTCTCAGCCCGATCCGGCGCAACACGAGCCTGACCAAGGAAGTCATCGACCGCCTGCGCCAGGCCATTCTCTCGGGCGAGCTGGCCGAAGGCACCGCGCTTCCGGAATCGCAGACCGCGTCGAAGCTGGGCGTCAGCCGCGTTCCGGTCCGCGAAGCCCTGGTCGAGCTCGAACGGCAGGGCCTGGTCGAGTTCGACGACAACGGCCGGGCCTGCGTCCGCACCTTCACCGACCAGGACATGGAGGAGATCCATACCCTCCGGGCCACGATGCAGATCATGGCCGCGCGGCTGGCCGCGTCGAAGATGACCGACGCGGACCTGCAGCGGCTCGAGGCGCTCCTCGCGAAGGCCGCGAAGACCCGCGACCTCACCGAGTTCAGCCGACTCGACACCGCGTTCCACGACGAGATCGTCGTCATCGCCCGCCACCGGCGGCTGCAGCGGATCTGGACCGACCTCCGGGCGCAGATCGAGCTGTGGCTCGCGCGCCAGCATCACCGGCGAGAACGAAAACTGCACGACGTCCACGAGGTCACCCTGGCCTCCCACCGGACCATGATCGACACCCTGGCGACCCGCAAGCCCGAGGCGGCGGCGAGGCTGATGGAGCGGCACTGCACCTGGAGCGACTTCAAGTAGAGGAGATGCCGTGCGACGCGTGTTGCTCATCGCCGCCCTCTTCCTCCCCGGATTCCGCCCGGGCGAGCCCGACCTCGGCGCCGAGTACGCCGAGAAGGTCAAGCCGGTGCTGGCGAAGTACTGCCTGGACTGCCACTCGACCAGGAAAAAGAAAGGCGACCTCGACCTCGAGCGGTTCTCGTCGCTCGACGCGATCCGCAAGGATCTCAAACCGTGGCCGATGGTCGTCGAGAACCTCGACAACGGCGAGATGCCCCCCAAGAAAAGCGCGCAGCCGACCGCCGACGAGCGCCGCCTCCTCGCCGCGTGGACCCGCTCGATGCTCGACGCCGAGGCGCGCGCCCGCGCCGGCGATCCCGGCCGCGTCGTCCTCCGGCGCCTCAGCAACGCCGAGTACAACCACACGATCCGCGACCTGACGGGGGTCGACCTCGAGCCCGCGCGCGACTTCCCCGCGGACGGCGCGGCGGGCGAAGGCTTCACGAACTCGGGCGATGCGCTCGTGATGTCGCCGACGCTCTTCAACAAGTACCTCAACGCGGCGAAAGAGATCGCGAGCCACGCGGTGCTTCTGCCCGACGGGTTCCGCTTCTCGCCCGCGAAGACGCAGCGGGACTGGTCGGACGAAAGCGTCGCGGCCCTGCGGAAGTTCTACGCGCCGTACGGGCCGGAAGGCAGGCTGCCGGTCAAGCCGTACCTCGCGGCGACGATCCGCTGCCGCGAGGAGCTCGCCGCGGGAAAATTCGAGACCGCGGCGGCCCGCGAGCGCCTGAGCCCCACCTACCTCCGGCTTCTGTGGGAGACGTTGACCGACCCGCGTCCGTCGTTCCCGCTCGACCGCATCCGCGGCCGCTGGCGCGCGGCGGAGCTCAAGGACGTCGACGCGATCGTCGGCGACATCTCCGCCTGGCAGACGGCGCTCTGGACGTTTGTTCGCATCGGCAGCTACAACCAGAACAAGGTCCATCGGCAGGAACCGAACAACCCGCCGCTCGGCGTAGTCCAGACGGTCAAAGCTCAGCCCAAGGCCGCCAAGCCCGAGGTGGTGCTCTACCTCTCCGCCCTTGAATACCCGGAAGGGACCGGCGGCGGCGTCCTCTGGCAGCGGCCGCGCTTCGTGAGCGGCAACAAGCCGCCGCTCCTGCTGAAGGACTACGCCGCCTATGGCGCACGATACGAGGCCGATCTCCGTGCGCTCTTCGGCCGGACCGCGGACTACCTGGACGCGGTGCTCGAGGCCCGGAAGAAGCCGGTCCGGGAGGTGGCGGCGGAGCGGTCGCTCGACGCCGCATGGCTGGACCGCTGGGCCGGCGTCGTGGCGCTCCAGCCGCAGGCGACGGTCGTCATCGCCGCCGACCAGCTGACGCCGGTCGCGCCGCTCGAGATGCTGGACGCGGAGGCGCTGAAGAACGAAAAGCATCCGACCGTCCGGGGCTGGAAGTTGCGCTCCGGCGATCTTCCGGCCGTGCTCTCGAACGCCTCGGACAAGACGGAGATGATCCCCGGCCGCGCGTCGCCCCACAAAGTCGTCGTCCATCCGTCGCCGGAGAAAGTCGCAGGAGTGGAATGGCGGAGCCCGATCGGCGGGCGCGTCCGGATCGACTCGAAGGTGTCGCACGTGCATGCCGGCTGCGGGAACGGGATCGCATGGTGGCTCGAGATGCGCCGCGCCGACCGCGGCGCGGCGCTCGCGGAGGGGACCGTCGGCGCGGGCGCCGAGGGCACCGGGTCGTCGCGCGAGCTTCAGCTGGCCGCCGGCGACTCCATCGTGATCGCCGTCGATCCGCGGGAGGGCAGCCATGTCTGCGATCTCTCCGAGATCAACCTCACGCTCACCGAGCTCGAGGGCGAGAAGCGCGTGTGGGACCTCGGCCGCGACGTGGCCGACACGATCCTCGAGGGCAATCCGCACGCCGACCGCCTCGGCAACAAGGACGTCTGGCGGTTCGTCGCCGCTCCCGCCGCCAAGGGCCCCGGCAAGGCTGCGGCCTTCAAGATCCCCGGCGACTCGGTCCTGGGAAAGTGGCGGGCGGCCGCGACCGATCCCCAGAGGGCCGGAGAGGTCGCAGGACTGGCGCGACAGGTCCAGGCGATGCTGACGGGGGACCGCCCCGCCAAGGACAAGAGTCCCGACCAGGTTCTCTATGACGGGCTCGCGTGGATCGACGGCCCGCTTTTCCAGGGCGTCGACGTGGCCCCGAACCGGCCCGCGACCGCGACGTTCGGGCTTCCCGCGGATCGCTTCCGGGAGGCCGATCTCGCGGCAAGCGCCAACGACGTGATCGAGGTTCGCGTGCCCGCGGCCCTCTTCCGCGACCACGAGTTCGTCGTCGACGGTCGCCTCGCCGCAGACGGCACGGACCGCGTCGTGCAGTTCCGAGTCTCGACGACGCCGCCCGCGGCCGCGGGAATGATCGCCCCGCCCTCCTCCCGGGGCGCGGCGCCTCCGGCGGCCCTCGGCTCCTGGTCCAGCGTCGCCGACGGAAACGCGACGCTCGTGGCATCGCCGGGAAGCGCGGTCGCCAAGGATCTCTTCCGGGGATTCGAGGACTTCCGACGCCTCTTCCCGTACTACGTCTGCTTCCCCGGCGTGATCCCTACGGACGAGGTCGTCTGCCTCAAGATGTACCACCGCGAGGACGAGCCGCTGCTGCGGCTCCTCCTGGACGACGGACAGGCCGGCCGCCTCGAGGTCCTGTGGAAGGAGCACCAGTTCGTCACTCGGCAGCCGATCGCCGAGAACCAGTACCTGCCGCAATTCATCGGCTTCGTGACGCAGGACGCCCCCAAGGAATCGCTGGTGTTCTTCCAGGGGCTGACGGAGCCGTGGCGCCGCCGCGCGGAGGAGTTCCAGAAGGTGCTCGATGCCGCGGAGCCGCGCCATCGCGAGGCGCTCCTTCGGTTCGCCGCGAAGGCCTACCGCCGGCCGCTCACCCCGGAAGACCAGGCGAAGATCGCCGAGCTCTACGATGGCCTCCGGAAGAAGGAGATGCCGCATGCCGAGGCCGTCCGCGGCGTGCTGGCGCGGATTCTGGTGTCGTCCGCGTTCCTGTACCGGCTCGAAGAGACGCCGGCCGGCGCGGAGGCGCAGCCGGTATCCGACGCGGAACTGGCAACCCGGCTCAGCTACTTCCTCTGGGCCAGCACGCCCGACGAGGATCTCCTGCGGGCGGCCGCGGAAGGCAGGCTGCGCGATCCGGCAGCGCTGTCGGCGCAGGTCGACCGGATGGTGAAGGACGGGAAGCTCCGGGGGCTGGCGACGGAGTTCGCCGCTCAGTGGCTCCACGTTCGGAATCTCCGCCAGAACCGGGAGAAGAACGAAAAGCTGTTCCCGACCTTTGACGACGGCCTGCGCGACGCGCTCTTCGAGGAGACGGTCCGGCTTTTCGTCGATCTCTTCCAGAACGGGCGCCCGGCGCACGACCTGCTCGACGCCGACTACACCTGGCTGAACGAGCGGCTGGCGTCCCACTACGGAATCCCGGGCGTCCAAGGGCCGCAGTGGCGCCGCGTCGAGGGCGTGAGGAAACACGGCCGCGGCGGCGTGCTCGCGCTGGGCAGCGTGCTGACCCAGGAGTCGGGGGCGTCGCGGACGAGCCCCGTCCTCCGCGGCAACTGGCTGGTCGAAACGCTGCTCGGCGAGAAGCTGCCCAAGCCGCCCGCCAACGTGCCGCGCCTGCCGGAAGACGAGAACGCCGGCGAGGGGACCGTGCGGGAGATGGTGGCGCGCCACACGCGCGTCCCCGAATGCGCCACCTGCCACGTCCGCATCGATCCCTTCGGGTTTGCGCTGGAGAAATACGACCCGATCGGCCGCTTCCGCGCGAAAGACCTGGGCGGCCGCCCGGTCGACGTGAGCGTCGAGCTGAAGGACGGGACGAAGTTCGAGGGGCTCGAGGGCCTGCGGACGTGGCTGCTGGAGAAACGGCGGAAGGACGTCGAGCGGACGTTCAGCCAGAAGCTGCTGGGGTACGCGCTGGGCCGGGCCGTGACCCTGTCGGACCAGCCCTTGATCGACGAGATGGTCGCCGGATTGGAGCAGGGAGGCCCTCTTTCGGGCGCCCTCCGGACCGTGGTGGCCAGCCGGCAGTTCCGGTACCACCGGGCCGCCGAGTCCACGAAAGAGGAATAGCCGGGTAGACTAGGAGAAGACGATGCTGACGAGACGCGCATTCCTGAAGGGCGCCGGCGTGACCGTGGCGCTGCCGTGGCTGGAGTCGGTCCGGGCCTTCGGGCAGGAGTCGGCGAAGAACGAGCCGCCGGTGCGTCTGGCGGTGATGTTCGCGGGCAACGGCTTCCACCGCACGGAGTGGTGGGCGCGCGGCGAAGGCAAGTCGATGCAGCTCGGCAAGGTGCTCGAGCCGCTGGACAAGCTCAAGGAGAAGATGCTCTTCATCCGCGGGCTCTACAACCAGCACTCGGGAAAGGGCGGGATCCACAGCGCCATGACCGGCGACCTCCTCACCGGCGCGGTGCTCGAGGGAGGCGGCGGAATCCGGTCGGGCGTGAGCATGGACCAGCTGGCGGCCCAGAAGGTCGGCGGCGCCACGAAGGTCCCGAGCCTCGTGCTGGGCTGCGAAGGGTCGATCTCCGCCCTCCACAAGGGCTACTCGATGATCTACAGCTCCCACATCTCGTGGAGTTCGCCCACGACGCCGACTCCCCTGGAGATCTATCCGGCGCTGGCGTTCGACCGGATGTTCCGCGACGAGGTGGGCAAGGGCGACGACAGCGTGCTCGACCAGGTCCGCGAGGAGGCGAAGAGCCTCGGCGGGAAGGTCAGCAAGACCGACAAGGCGAAGCTGGACGAGTACCTGAACTCCGTCCGCGAGGTCGAGCAGCGGATCCAGCAGTCGGGCAAGCAGGGCCGCCTGCAGGGCTGGCGCCCGACGCTCGAGACGCCGAACGTGCCGCGTCCGGCGGACGGCGTGCCGCAGGACATCGACGTCCACATGAAGCTGATGGTCGACCTGATGGTGCTCGCGTTCCAGACGGACACCACGCGCGTCTGCACCCTGAAGCTGAACAACGACCATTCGTCGCTGCGGTTCCCCCACCTCGGCGTCGACTACATGATCCACCACCTGCTGTCTCACAACGACAACGCCGACTGGCTGAAGGTGAACCGGTTCTTCACGCAGCAGGTCGCGGACGTCGCTTCGAAGCTCGATGCGATCCAGGAAGGCGAGCGGACGGCGCTCGACAATACGATGATCCTGTACCTGTCGAGCATGATGCAGGGCAGCACCCACGATTGCTCGCAGCTGCCGGTGGTCCTCGTGGGCCGCGGCGGCGGACGGATCGCGGGAGGCCGGATCCTCGACTACCAGGGGAAGTCGAACCGCAAGATGTGCAGCCTCTATCTGTCGATGCTGGACAAGATGGGGGTTCCTGCGGACGAGTTCGGCGATTCCAAGGAGCGGCTGTCCGAGATCTAGCGTGCGCGGGCTCTCGCTGACGTTGCTCCTGCTTCTGGCCGCGGCCCCATCGAAGTCCCGAGGACTCGAGATCTACTGGATCGACGTCGAGGGCGGCGCGGCCACCCTTCTCGTGACCCCGCGCGGGGAGTCGATCCTCGTCGATTCCGGCTGGCCCGAGGAGCGGGACGCTCAGCGGATCCGCCGGGGCGTCCTCGAGCTTGCGGGCGTGAACCGGATCGACCACTACATCACCACCCACTGGCATCTGGATCACTGGGGAGCGATCGGCCGGCTCGCGGAGCTGCTTCCCGTCGAACGCTTCTACGGGCACGAATTTCCTCCCGGCACGCCGGACGACATCGTGCCGGAGCGCAAGGAAGCCTGGCTCAAGGCGAGCGAAGGGAAAAAGCGCCTCTGGGTGCGGGCCGGCGAGAAGCTGTCCCTGCAGGAGAGCCGGGACCTGGAGGTGAGGTTCCTGACGTCGAACGGATCCGTCGTCGACGAGCCCGCGGGCGTTCCCCAGATCCGGGAGTGCCCCCGTCACCCGGCGGCGGTCCTGGACGAGGGCGAAAACGCCCGAAGCGTCGGCTTCCTGCTGAGCTACGGCGGATTCCGGTTCCTGGACCTCGGGGACCTGACGTGGAACGTCGAGCATCGTCTGGTGTGTCCGAAGAACCTGATCGGAAAGGTCGACGTGTACCAGGTGACGCATCACGGCTGGGATCCGAGCAACAACCCCGCCCTGGTGCGCGCGATCGCCCCGACCGTCGCGGTAATCAACAACGGCGCGAAGAAGGGGGGGACCGCGGCGGTTTTCCGCACGCTCAAGGCGACGCCGGAGATCAAGGACATCTGGCAGGTCCATCGAAACGTCGAGACGACCGCCGCCGACAACGCTCCCGCGGAATTCGTCGCCAACGACGACGAGGCCTGCAAGGGGGAGTGGATCCGCCTGCGCGTCGAGCCCGGCGGGGAATCCTACACGATCGACATCCCGTCGAAGGGGACGACGCGGACGTATCGCCGCTGAATCGGGATCCCTTCCGGGGAATGCTCGCCTTCAAAAACCGATGGCCGCAAGGTCACGGGGGGGCGATCAAAAAGCAAGCCGATCTGCTAGAATCGGCGTCAGCATGAGCGATTCGCCGGAAACGAACGCCGCGCCGTCGACGGCGATCCGACGCCGGCTCCCGCCTGCCCTCCTGTTCGTCGTCCTGATGGCCGTCTACCTGACCAACGAAGGTCCGATTCCCATCCGCGACACCCTGGTCAACACCTATCTCCCCGTCCGTTTTCTCACCGACGGCAGCCTGACGTTCTCACCGCGCGAGACGCCGTTCTTGTTCGCGTGGACGCTGGAGGAGCCCTACCGGACGAAGTGGGAATTCCAGAAGCGCGACGGAGTGACCGACCTCGTCGTCGAGTCCTGGGACTCCGAAATCCTGGGAAAACAGGCCTGGGAGCTGGCCGACGAGGGGGTTCTCAAACTCTCGAGACCCCTCTACGCGCTGACTCCCTCGACTCGCGAGGGCCGCTACGTCAACATCTACGGCCCCGGCGCCGGGCTGAGCGCCGTTCCCTACTTCGGTGCGCTGGCGCTCCTCAAGGGAAACTGGAAGGAGAATTCCCGGATCCTCTGGGGGGAAGCCCGGGTGTTCGCCTCCGCGTGCATCGCGGGCTCGGCGGTGGTCCTCTATTTCACCCTGATGCTCCTGCTCCCTCAGGCGCCGTCGATCGCGCTGTCGCTGCTTTACGGATTGGGGTCCTGCGTCTGGTGCGAACCCACCCAGATGCTGTGGCAGCAGACGCCGACGGTGCTGTTCATCACCCTCGGCCTCTACTTCCTCCTGCGCCTGCCCGAAAGGCCCCGCTTCGGGGCGGCTTGCGGTCTGGCGCTCGGACTCGCGGTCCTCTGCCGCCCGACGGCCGGCCTCCTTCTCCTGGGGGCGGCGGTCACCGTGTTCGTCAGCGAAAGAAAATCCCGCCTGCCCTTCGTGCTGGCCGCCCTCCCCCCGTTGCTCTTCCTCGCAGCGTACAACGCCTGGTTCCTCGGATCTCCGTTCCGCTTCGGACAAGTCGCGGCCGCGGAAACCATCACCGGGGGCGCCGAGCCGCTGACGGAGTCCTCCTTCGTCACCCGCGCCGCGGGGCTCCTGATCAGCCCCTCCCGGGGCCTGCTTGTCTTTTCGCCCTTCCTGGGCTTCGCCTTCTGGGGCGCGGCGGAGTGCTGGAAAAACCGGAGCCGGCCCGCTCTCCGGGCCGTCGGCATCGCCTTCCTCGCGGAACTGGGCGTGGCCTCGAGCTGGTTCTCATGGCATGCCGGCTGGTCGTTCGGTTACCGCATCCTGGTGGAGTGGACCCCGGTCCTGTTCCTCCTTCTCGCGCCCGTCGCCCCGCGCATCCTCCGATCCAAGCCGCTGACGATCGCGTTCGCGGCGCTCGGACTCTGGTCGATCGGTCTTCAAGTCCTCGGCGCCTATGGATACCTGCCCGACGCCTGGAATGCGCGCCCCGCCTACGAGGTCGAAAGAGGAGGACAGCGGGTCCTCGTCGCCGAGCCGCCTGCGGAGGGTGCGAAGAAGGTGCCGATGAACGTCGATCTGCCGACGTTCCAGGACCGTCTCTGGTCGGTGGGAGACAGCCAGATCGTCTATCTGATCGGCAGGCCGGGGGTCTTCAAGGAGTGCGCCCGGGAGAAGCGACGTTCCCTGGAATTCGCCGATCGGCAGAAGGAAGGCCCTCCCCCTTCCCGCTGACCGGCCGTCAGGCAGGCGACAGCGGGACTTTCCGGGCCGCCGGAGGTGAGGACTCCGCCGGATCCGACCAGAGCAGCTCGGGGAGATACTTTTCGACGCAGGCGAGCGTCCGGGCATCCTCCAGGAGCGCATCGAACCACCGCTCCATGGCCACGAACATCTCGTTGGACAACGACCAGACGTCCAGGCGCAGCCGGTTCGACGCGGGGTCCACCAACTTGTGGCCGGGCCCTCCCGGAGGACTGAAGATGAATCCCGGGTAGCGCGCCGACGCTCTCGGAAGCGTCAGCCCCTGGTGCAGGACGCTGCTGCGGGCGTCCCACCAGTCCATCCCGTCGAATTCCGCGGTCGCGAGGTACTTCCAGCACCAGCTCGTGTATCGCTCGCCGATGTTCCTGTCCTTGTCGGCCCGGTCCTCCACCTCGAGCGCGCTGCAGACGTCCGGGATGGACATCAGTAGATGAAGAAGCGACCAGTAGCAGCCGCTCTTCTTGCAGCGCCCGGCCTCTTCGGCGTAGAGGCGGAATCGATAGCGCAACTCGCCCTTCGTCATTGCTCTAGAGTTATACACCCAACGGCTGGAAAACTGACGTCGGATCCCCGCGGCGGTGGGCCTACATGCCCTTCCCCGATATTGCCCGGGCAACGTGAGACAACGATCGAGGATAGGAGGAGACTTCCGATGATTCGACGCGTTTCCCCTGGACCTTCACTTGCTTCCCGCTCGGGGCCCTTCGCGCTCCCCCGTGGGAACAATGACTTCGAAATCGCTCCCCTTGAGCTTGCGGAGCGCGTCCAGTCCGATGATCCGGGGATCCGACGCGATGTCGATATCCCAGTCCAGGCCGTCGTCGGTCACGATCATCCCGTATTTCTTGAGCCCGAGCGCGATCGCGAGCGCGTGCTTCGAAAAGCCGCGGAGGTCCACCGAGGCCTTGAGACGGAACCGCTGCCCCATCGCCGGAAGGTCGGCCTCCGTCCCTCCGTCGGTCGGATGGGTCGTGGCCGGATAGAGGTGGACGTTCCGGTGACGCGCGATCGTGCAGCGGATCGCGTGCTCGACCATTCCGCGCTCGCATTCGTCGTGCCGCACGAGGCCGGCGAAGAGCGACGTCCCCGCCGCGATCGCCGATCCCTGGTAGGGCTTCCGCCCGTTCGATCGGAGGTCGAAGATCGCGGCGCCGGACGCTTCCCAGCCGCCGGTCTTCTTGAACGCGTAGAAGAACTCGTAGAGCGCGCTGTTGGCGGGATCCAGAACGATCAGGTGGCGGTCTCCGGTTCCCTTGGACTGGTTGTCCTCCAGCTTCTCGCCGCTGAGCGGCCAGCTCTCGATGGAGGCGTTCGCCGGAACCGGGTAGGGTCCCTTGTCCGATCCCGCGGCATACTGCCCCAGCTTCACCTCGACCCGGGGCTGGTTCGGCGGCACCAGGATGAAGCTGTGAGCACGGCTCGGGTTGAGGTGCTTCTCGGCACCGATCTTCGCGATCATCTTGTCGGAGATCGGATCCACCGGCCGCTTCGAGATGTCCTCGTTCCAGCCGTTGTCGGGCGGGAAGATCTGAAGGCTGGAGAGGATGGCGTCCGCTTCGGGCGTGTTGAACGGCACCGGTTCCCTGAACTTGGGCGGCGGCGGAAGCGGCCGGCGGGCATGGTTGAGTCGGCCCTGCGCGACGGGAGGCGCGGCGCCGAAGATGCCCTTGGTGAACGCAAACTCCCTGGATGCGCCGAAGACGGTGAGGGTGTACGTCTTCCCTTCCTCGAGGGCGGACGTCGTCAGCACGACGGTCGCCAGATCGATTCCCCTCGCCGCCTTGGCGACTTTGACGCCCGGCGCGATCGTGTAGTTCTCGATCCGCTCTGCGGAGGCCCGCTCCACCGGCCGGCTGAAGACGACGACGATCCGGGTCGCCTCGTCGCGTGCGGTGACCGAGACGACGCCCGGAAGATCCCCGGATTCCTGGCCCCATAGGACCGACGAGATCGCCGCCCAGCCGAGGAAAAGGCGAAGGCTGTTTCGAGGGTGCATCAGATCCGCTCCTTGCCGCTCGTCCCTCGGGAAGAAAGCCGAATCCGCGGATTTGTTGGGCAACGCCGGGAAGCCATCCGCTTTCTTGGGAGGGAGGTACGAGATGAACAAGGCGCTGATGTTTCTCGTCGTCCTGGCGTCGCTTCCGGCGGCCGCTCCGGGACAGGGAGAACTCGAGGTCGATTCGCGGCAGGTCACCGACCTCTGCGCGCCCGACCAGATCGTCTCCTCCGAAGGAGTCCGGATCGATTGGGGCCACTACGTCCAGTGGACGACGCACAACGGCACGGCCCACGGACCCGGCCGCTTCGTCGCCGCCCCCTGGAACACCTGCGTGGAATCGCCGCTCTACACTTCCCTGGAGTGGAAGGGACAGGGCAAGGCGTCCTTTCACGTCCGCGCGGCAAACGACGGCCCGCCCAAGGGCCGCAATGTGCCGGGGTCCTGGTCCGATTGGATCGCCGTCGAAGGCCAGGGAAACCGGCTGACGATCCCCCCGGCCGTCCAGGGCAAGGCGTGGATCCAGGTGCGCTGCGAGCTCGCGGCGGACGCCGCCCTGACCGAGCTCTCGATCCACAAGAAGATGGTCCTCCCCGACCACCCGCGGATCATCCTCACGCCGCGGCGCGTCCAGGAAACCACCCAGCGCATCGCCCGGAATCCCGAGGTGAAGAAGATCTACGACCTCTACATCGCCTACCTCCGGCGCCAGGCCCGGGAGGATTGGGTCCGAAACAACACCAACACCTGGACCACCGGCTGGCACATGGTCTCGCTCGGAATGGCCTGGAACCTGTCGAAGGATCCGGTGTTCCTCGAGGAAGGCCGACGGCAGCTCGACCGTCTGGATTCCCCCTGGGCGAAGAACCTCTCCCACTTCGAGAATCCCCAGCTCCTGGGCGGCGCGGCGATCCTGATCGATCATCTGTGGAACGGTCTTTCGGAAGGAGAACGCCGCCGCTACGCGACGGCACTGCTCTTCCTCGCCGACAAGCAGCAGGAACGGTGGCGGTTCAGCGACGTTTCGAACCAGATCTACACGAACTCGGGGAAAAACCTCCTCACGGGCCTCGCGCTCGCGGGTGCCGGGATCCATCCGGAGAAGGAGGCCTTCTATCTGCGCCAGGCCGAAGACCTCCTCCGAAATCACCTGATCCCGGGGAGCAATTTCTGGGCGTCCGACGACGGAGGCTGGGGCGAGGGACACGGCTACTGCTCCTTCACCCAGACGGACTGGGCCTTCGAAGCGCACGCCTGGGCGTCGGCCTCCGGCGAGGACATCTTCCAGAAGGCCAACTTCTTCAGATTCCTGACCCAGTGGCGCACCTATGAGCGGCGCTACAACGGGTCGGAAGCGAAGTTCTGCGACTCCGCCCGCGGAGACGCCACGGTGCCCTTCCCGGAATTCGTCGCATCCCGCTGGCGCGACCGGATCGCCCAGAAGCAGGCCCGGGAAGCGCTCGCCGTCGCGACGTCCAAGCCGGGCGATTTCTCCCTGACGCATCTCTGGCAGGCGGTCCTCTGGTTCGATCCCGAGCTGCCGGCGGCGGCCGAGGGATCGCTTCCCGCGACGATGCCGCTGGGCCGCCATTTCTCCGGAGTCGGACACGTCGTCGCCCGTTCAGGCTGGGGGACCGACGACGTCGTGGCGATCTTCAAATCCGGGAACGCGTTCACGCCCGGAACGCACTACCACGCGGATGAGAACTCCTTCGTGATCGATCGCGGTGGGTCGCTGGCCATCGACTCCGGCGCGTATGACGCCGAGTCTTCCCACTACGGCTCCTATTTCACGCGAACCGTCGCCCACAATTCGGTCACCGTGACGAAGCCCGGCGAGAAGTTCCACGCCGGCGCGGGAAACGACGGTGGGCAGATCGGCGGGACCTGGGGACAACTCCAGGGGCAGGAATATGACTCCGCGCAGTACGGCATGCACCTTCGCTCCCCGCTGAAGCTCGACGGGATCGTCTCCTTCGAGACGAACGCCGCCTACACGTATGCGGCGGGCGATGCCACCAAAGCCTACTCGACCGACAAGGTCACCCGGTTCACCCGGCAATTCCTCCATCTCCAGCCGGAGATCATCCTGGTATTCGATCGGGTCTCCTCGACCGATCCCGCCTTCGAAAAGCGATGGCTGCTGCACACGCTCGACGAACCCGAGCTCCACGGCTCGACGGCCGTGGCGACCCATCTGAAAGGACGGCTCTTCTGCCAGACCCTCCTGCCGGTCGACGCGCGCGTCGCCAAGATCGGAGGCGCGGGCAAGGAGTTCTTCTCGGACGGGCAGAACCATCCCCTCAAGAACAAGGCCAATGTGTTCGAGACCGGCGGCTGGCGCGTCGAGGTCTTCCCGGGATCGCCCCGAAAGGACGACGTCTTCCTCCACTATCTCTATGTGACGGACGCGGCCGCGTCGTCGGCGCCCAAGGCGACCCTCACGGATTCCGCCGACCGGGCGGTCGTTCAGGTGGTGTCGGGCGGGCGGACGTTCGTCGTCTCCTTCAACAAAGCCGGGGCCGTCGGCGGCCACGTGAAGATCGAAGGAGGAGGGATCTCCCTCGATCAGGATCTTTCATCGAAGGTTCAGCCCCAGCGCTACGACGCGGAAGAGATTTGGAAATAGCCGACTTCGAAGTGCGGGACTGAGCGACGGCGAGCGTCGCCCGCTCCGAGTTTCTCGACGTTCCGATGAAGTGACGGAACTCCGCCGGGGCATAATAAGAGGTATGGATGCGGACCGGCCGGGGAACCTCTTCCCCAGCACCCTCTGGACGCAGATCCTCAACGTCGGCGAGACCGACGCCGAGAAGCGGCGCGCCGCGTGGGAGGAGCTCGCGGCCCGGTACTGGAAGCCCGTCTACGTCCACATCCGCGTCCAGTGGACCCGGAAGGACGAGGAAGCGCTCGACCTGACCCAGGGCTTCTTCGCCTGGATGATCGAGACCGAGTTCCCCGCGCGGGCCGATCCGCGCCGCGGGCGGTTCCGCCACTTCCTGAAGTCGGCGCTCGAGAACTTCCTCCGCATGGACGCGCGCGCCCGCGGGCGGCTCAAGCGCGGCGGCGACCGGCGGTTCATCAGCCTCGAGGGCGCCCCGCTGCCGGAGTCCGGGAGCGCGTCGCCCGAATCGGCTTACGAGGGCGCGTGGAAGCGAGAGCTCCTTCTCCGCGCGGCCGCGCTGCTCAAGGAGAAGTACCATCGCCGCGGGAAGGACGTCTACTTCGAGGTCTTCCGCGCCTGCGTCCTCCAGGACGGCCCCGCGCTCAGCCACGCGGAGCTCGCCGCGCGCCACGGCATCTCGTCCGTCGACGTGAACAACTACCTCATGGACGCGAAGCGGACCTACCGCGAGATCCTGAAGGACCTCCTCGCCGAGACGGTGGCCGGCGCGTCGGAGCTCGACCAGGAATTCCGCGACCTGTTCGGGGATCCGACATGACGGACCCCGCGCTTCCCGGGGACGCCCCGCGGCGGCTGGAGAACTTCCTCCAGGACGCGCCCCGCGCGCCGGGCCCCGAGCGGCTCGGACGGCTCGCGGTCATGCACGGCTGCCTCACGCTCGCGCAGCTCGAGGAGGCGCTCGCGGAGCAGGACCTCCAGGCCTGCCGCGGCGCGACGCCCGACCGGCTGGGCCGGATCCTCGTCCGCCGCGGGTGGATCGACGAGAAGACGCTCGAAGGGCTGCTCGAGAAGCAGGCCGCGCGCAATCCCGCGGCGCCGCCGGATTTCAAACGGTACGAGATCCGCCGGCGCCTGGGCGAAGGCGCCATGTCGGTGGTGTACGAGGCCGCCGACCGCGAGCTCGGCCGCCCCGTCGCGCTCAAGCTGCTGAAGGAGTCGCTCGCGCTCAACTCGGCGTCGCGCGATCGCCTGCGCGTCGAAGCCCAGACCCTCGCGCGGCTGTCCCATCCCAACGTGGTCGCCGTCTACGACTTCGCCGAGGAGGCGGGCCAGGCCGGCGTGGTCATGGAGCTCATGGAGGGACGGTCGCTCCGGACCCTTCTCACCGAGAAGAAGGTCGCGACCCGGGACCTGCTGGAGCTCCTGGAGAAAGTCGCGGGCGGCATCCAGCACGCCCACGAGCACGGGATCATCCACCGCGACCTCAAGCCCGAGAACATCCTCGTCGGCGCCGCGGCCGAGCCCAAGGTCGCCGATTTCGGGCTGGCCCGGATCATCGAGGCGGGCGCGTCGGTCTCGGCCACCGGATCGCGGAAGGGCACGCCGCTCTACATGGCGCCCGAACAGGTCGAGGGACGGACCCGGGAGATCACGCCGCGGACGGACGTCTACGCGCTCGGCGTGCTGCTCTACGAGATCGTCGCGGGACGTCCGCCCTTCACCGGCGAGTCGCTCGCGGAAGTCTTCTCCCGCATCCTCTCGGAGGATCCGCCGCCGCCGCGGCGCTTCAACGACAAGGTCCACTCCGACCTCGAGACGATCGCGCTCAAGGCGATCGAGAAGGATCCGGCCCGCCGCTATCCCACGGCGCGCGAGTTCGCGGAGGAGCTCCACCGGTATCTTTCGGGCGAGGCGATCCAGGCGCGGCCCGACGGCGTCGCCCGCCGGGTCTATCGGCGGCTGCGCAAGACGCCGTTCCTCGCCGGGCTGGGCGTGGGAACGGCCGTCGCGCTAGCGGCCGGCATCGGCCTCTGGATCTCCGCCGCGGACGAGGCGCGCCACGCCCAGGTGGCCCGGGACGGCGCGCTCCGCGCCCACCGCGAGCTTGCCCGCGCGTCGCTCGAGACGGCGCTCGCGTTCCGGCGCGTGGGTCAGAACGACCGGATCCCGCAGGTGGTGCCCCGGCTGGAAGAGGCCTACCGCCAGGCGATCCAGCTGGCGCCCGACGCGGCCGAGCCCCACTACCTCATGGGGCGGTTCCAGCGGGTCCTCCTTCAGGATGAATCGGCGCTCAAGTTCCAGGAGGAAGCCCTGCGCAAGAACGGCTCCTTCGCTCCGGCGCTCTACGAGCGCATCCTGCTGGTCTCCCGCCGATATCGATACCAGCTCCAAGGCGAGCGCCTGCGCCTGGCGCGGGGGAACGCTTCCACGCCCGGCCCCGCCCGGACGTCCGAGGAGGTCGAGGAAGGAAATCGCGATCTGCTCACGGTCCGCAACCGGCTCCTGAGCGACTGCGACCGGCTCGAGAAGCTGATCGCGAGCGCCGATCCCGCCGCCTCTCCCGTGTCGCTGGGCGAAGCGAACGTCACCGCGGCGAGGGGAATCGTCGCGTACAACCGCGGGCTGTTCGGCGAGGCGATCGCGCGGCTCAAGGAGGCCGTCGCCAAGGACCCGCTTCTCGAGGAAGCGTGGGAGAGTCTCATCGACGCGGTCTTCGACCGTCCGTTCCGCGGATCGGAGGAGATGGAAAAGGCGGCGCTCGAGGCGGAGCGGTACGCCGAGGAGGCGATCTCCCTGGACCGCGGATACCTGCCCCATCTCGTCTCCCGGGCGGACATCCGCCACGTCCGGGCCGACGACCGCCTGTGCCGCGGCCTGGACCCGCTGCCGGACTTCGCCGGCGCGGAGAAGGACCTCACGGAGGCGCTCCGGATCCGGCAGGACGTCGGGGCCCTGAGAGGGCGGGGCGATGTTTTCACGTGGCGCGGCAGCTACCGGATGACACGGGGCGAGGATCCGGAGGCGGACTTCAACGCCGCCGAGCGGGATTTCAATGATGCTCTGCGGATGCGCCCCGGAAACGTCGCCTGCCTCCGCCGCCGCGGCATCCTCGGGATCCAGCGCGGCCTCTACCGCGACCTGAAAGGCCTCGATCCGCTGCCGCACTGGAGCGCCGCGGAAAAGGACCTGACGGAAGCCGCCGGGAAGTCGGACGATTCGGCCATCCGAAGCTCGCTGGGTCTCGTCGGACTCCTTCGGGGATCGGCGCGCATGGCGCGGAAAGAGGATCCGACGGCCGATTTCGACGCCGCCGAGAATCATCTCACGGCCGGGATCCGCCTCGCGCCCGCCTTTTCGGTGGGGTGGAGGGACCGCGGGACCCTTCGGATGATGCGGGGGCTTCACAAGAAAGGCCTCCGGCAGGATCCCGGCGAGGACTTCGCGGCGGCCCAGGAAGACTTCGACCGCGGCGTCCGCGGAGGCCGCGAGTATCCGGGGCGGGGGCTTTCGAGCGAGTTCCTGCCGCCGTGGGTCGGCCGCGCGAGGCTGAGGCTCGAACGGGCCGCGTGGGCGTCGGAGTCGGGCGGCGATCCGGCTCCGGACCGAGCGGCCGCCGAGCAGGACCTCGAGCGCGCGATCGCGTTCAACCCGCGCGATGCGGAGGCCTTCGCGGTGCGCGGTCGGCTCCGGCTCCAGCAGGGCCGGAATCAGGAGGCTCTTCGGGATTTCGCGCGCGCGGTCGAGCTGAATCCCCATCTCGAGCCGCTCCTCGCGCGGGAACGCGACGCCCGTCGGTAGCTTTTCCGATCATTCGGCCGGTCCGCGGCATACAGGCCGGCATGGAGACGAACGCGTGCCGACGGGCCCCGCTCCCGAGGTTCACCGGCGGGATGGTCCTGGGATTCGGGCTGATGGTCCTGATCGGCCTGGTCGTCTTCCGATCGGCACGGCGGACGCCGGTCGCCGAAACGGCTTGCGCGCCCTCGATCCGGCTGACGAGCCCCGAGAGCGGGACGCTGTACCAGGCGCCCGCCGACATTTCGATCGAGGCCCGCGTCGAGCCTTCCCGCGGCCCCGCCATCGTGGAGTTCTACCACGGCCCCATCAAGATCGGGGAGTCCTCCGCACCGCCCTATCGGTGCACCTGGAAGGGGCTGAGGTATCCCGGTCACTACCAGCTGTCGGCGAGGCTGGTGGGCGCGCCGGGACTCGCGGTCGAATCCCCCATGGTGTGGGTCTCGGTCGATCGGGAGCCGGCGAAGGGCGAAGCGATCTCGGCTCCCTCCCCTGAGCGACGCTAAGCCGGGGGGGCCAGGTCGAAATTGCTCAGGCGAGCACTTCTTTGACGACCCGTCCGTACACATCCGTCAGCCTGAAGTCGCGCCCCGCATACCGGTACGTCAGCTTCTCGTGATCGATCCCCATCAGGTGCAGGATCGTCGCGTGGAGATCGTGGACGTGCACCTTGTCCTCGACGGCGTAGTAGCCGTGGTCGTCCGTCGCGCCGTACCGGAACCCGCCTTTCACGCCGCCGCCCGCGAGCCACATCGAATAGCCGTAGGGGTTGTGGTCGCGGCCGAAGCTGCCGGACCGGCCTTCCGTCACCGGCGTGCGGCCGAATTCGCCGCCCCACACGACGAGCGTGTCGTCGAGCATGCCGCGGCGCTTCAGGTCCGTCAGCAGCCCGGCGATCGGACGGTCCACCTGGGAGGCGTTCGTCTCGAGCCCCGCCTTCAGGTGGGCGTGCTGGTCCCAGTCGGGATAGTCGCGCTGCAGCTGCGTGTGGGTGACCTGGATGTATCGCACGCCGGCTTCGGCCATCCGACGCGCCAGCAGGCATTGCCGGCCGAAATTGTCGGTGGGCTCCTGTCCGATCCCGTAGAGCTTCAGCGTTTCCTCGGTTTCCCCCGAGAGGTCGAGCACCGGAGGCGCCGCGGCCTGCATCCGGAACGCGAGCTCGAACGAACGGATCATGCCGTCGAGCCGGTCGTCGCCGGGCCGGGACGCGGCATGCTCCTCGTCCGCGCGCCGCAGAAGCTCCAGCTGGAGCCGCTGGCGATCGGGCGGCACGCGGTCGTTCGCCAGATGGCGGACCGACGCCGACCGCGCCGGCAGCCCTTCGGAACCGATCGGCGTCCCCTGGAACGCCGCCGGCAGGAACGCGTTCGAGTAGCTGCGCACGCCGGTGTCGCCCTTGAGGGGGCTGATCGTGACGAACCCCGGAAGATTCCGGTTCTCGGTGCCCAGGCCGTACGAGACCCAGGCGCCGAGCGACGGCCTCACGAGCGTGTCGCTTCCGGTGTGGAGCCGGTTGATCGCCTGGCCGTGATCCACGCCGTCGGTGTGCATCCCGTTCAGCACGCACAGGTCGTCGGCCCGCTCGGCGATCCGGGGGAAGAGCTCCGAGATCCAGAGTCCCCCTTTCCCGTACCGCGAGAACGAAAACGGCGACGCCAGGAGCTTGCCGAGGTTTCGGCCCTGCGCCTTCTGAAGCCGGGGAATCGCGTAGGGCAGCGTCTTGTCGTGATCCGCCTGGAGCCGCGGCTTGTAGTCGAACGTGTCCATGTGCGACGGGCCGCCGTGCATGAACAGGAAGATCACCCGGCGGGCCCGCGCCGGCTGCAGCGACGGTCGCGGCGCCAGGGGATCGTCGGACGCCTCGGCGAAGAGGTGCCGGAGCGCCGTCAGTCCGAATCCGCACGCGGCGCCCTTGAGAAGGTCCCGTCGCGAGAAGCCTCCGCAGCAGTCGTCGGACATGGCGATCACTCCAGGAAAAGAAACTCGTTGCTCGAGAACAGCGCTTGGACGAACTCCGTCCACGCGGCGGTGCCGCCCACGAACTCCATCGCCCGCCGACGTTCCGCGTCGGACGGCGCGCGGCAGAACAGCTTCCGGTAAAGGAGCCCAAGCCGGCCCCGGTCGTCGAGATCCGCGCGGCCGGTGAGCGACGTCGCCACGGCTCGGGCGCGATCGAGCACGAAGGGGCTGTTGAGGAGGAACAGCGCCTGGGTGGGGACGATCGTCGCCGCGCGCCGGCCCGTCACGAGGCCGGGCGGGGCGCCGTCGAAGACGTCCAACACGTCCGGCAGGGTCGTCCCGCGGTAGATCGGAAGATAGACCGCGCGGCGGCGCCAGGGATCGACGGGGAGAGAGGAGGATTCGTAGGGGACGAACAGCCGGCCCGTGGTCGTCATCGTCGAGCCGCCCTGCGCCGTGTCGAGTTCGCCGGAGATCGACAGCATCGCGTCGCGCAGCGATTCGGCATCGAGACGCCGCCGGTCCCGCCGGCCCAGGAGCCGGTTCTCGGGATCGGTCGCTCCTCCGCGGACGGCGCGCTGGTAGGCTCGACTCATCACGATCTCGCGCACCAGGCGCTTCAGGGATCCCTGCTCTTCGCGAAGCCGGCACGCCAGGTAGTCCAGGAGTTCGGGATGAGAAGGCGGTTCGCCTCGCGCGCCGAAGTTGTCGACCGTGCGGACGATCCCCTCTCCCAGGAGATGGTGCCAGATGCGGTTCACCCAGACGCGCGCGGCCAGAGGCTGATCCGGATCGGTGAGCCACTCCGCGAGCGCGAGGCGGCCGCTGCCGCGGATTTCCGCGGGCCGCCGCGGGGCGAACGTCTTCGGGAAACCGCGGGGAGCGGGAGCTCCGAGGTTGTGGACGTCGCCCCGGACGTGGATGCGCACGTCGGCCGGCGCCGATTCTTCCTCGACGGCCAGGATCTCGTCGGGCTTCGGTCGCAACAGGACCTGGACCATTTCCTCTTCGAGCCGGCGTTCTTCCTCCGGCGTGGGCGGCACGACCGACTTCTTTTTGGCGAGCTGCGACTGGAGCCGGCGGATCTCGTCGGGGTCGGTCGTCCGCGACATCGCCCGCTCGATCGCGGCCGCTTCCGCCGCGGCGCCCCTGCGTTCGCGGACCTGGACGAGCTTTGCCCGCGCCTTGGCGACCTGCGACTTCCAGTCCGCGAGGGCCTTCCGGTTCTCCGGCGTCGGATCGCTGAGCCGGACGTTCCAGCCGGAAATCGGTCCCCCGATGTTCCCCGGCGGAATGGTGCGCGTGCTTCGGAGAATCCCCGCGAGGGAGTAATAGTCGGCCGTGGAGATCGGATCGAACTTGTGGTCGTGGCAGCGGGCGCAGCCGAACGTCAGTCCGAGGAACGCCTGGCCGATCGTGTTGAGCTGCTCGTCCACGACGTCCATCCGGAGCTTCTCCTTGTCGTACTCCGCCAGCTCCTTCGGACCGAGGAGGAGGAAGCCGGTCGCGACCGGCACCGGAGTCGGCAGGAGATCTCCCGCGATCTGCTCGCGCACGAACTCGTCGTACGGTTTGTCGCGATTGAAGGAGTCGATGACGTAGTCGCGGTAGCGCCACGCCTCGTCCAGGGTGTAGTCCGCGCCGAAGCCGGTGGAGTCGGCGTAGCGCGCCACGTCCATCCAGTGGCGCGCCCACCGTTCGCCGAAGTGGACGGAGGCGAGGAGCCGATCCACGACGCGCTCGAAGGCGCCGGCGGAGCGGTCCGCGAGGAACGCCTCCAGCTCCTCGACCGTCGGCGGAAGGCCGGTGAGATCGAACGTGACGCGACGGAGGAGCTCGGCGCGCGTCGCGGGCGGGGCCGGGGCGAATCCCCGCTCGTCGAGCCGCGCCTGGATGAACCGATCGATGTCCCAGCCGGACGGCGGCGGGCGCACGGGCCGGAACGACCAGGGGATCTCGCGAGCCGCCGACGATGCCGTCGTCGCGACCGATTCCTCCCCGGCGGGCCACGGCAGGCCGCTCCGGATCCAGGTAGTCAGGTCCGCGATCGCGGAGTCCGGCAGCCTGCCCTTGGGAGGCATCTTGAACTCCTCGGTGTACCGGACGGCACGCAGGATCAGGCTCCGGTCGGGCGAGCCCGCGACCGCGGCGGGACCGCTGTCTCCTCCCTTGAGGATCGCGTCGCGCGAATCGAGGAGCAGCCCGCCTTTGCGCTTGTTCGCGGCCCGGCTGTGGCAGGAATAGCAGCGGTCGGCGAGCAGCGGACGGATCTTCTTTTCGAAGAGGTCCCCATCGGACTGCAGCGCGAGGACGGTGCACCAGAGGGCGATCATGGCGCCGTCCTGTACACCGTCCGCCAAAAAGCGGGTAGGAAAAATCCGCTATTTCGGAAGGGCGGCCTTCGAGCGGGCTTCGCGGAGCCCGGGAAGGTCGAGGGTCGGATCCAGCGAGACGCCTTGGTCGAAGGCGGCGACGGCCTCCGCTCCGCGCCGCCGGGCGAGATGGACCTGGCCCAGCTCGATCCACGCTTCCGGGTAGGTGGGATTGAGGCGGACCACGCGCTGGAGGTCGGCCTCGGCGGCGTCGAGGCTCCCCGCGGCCCGCCGGACCATCGCGCGCGCGAGCCACGCCATCGTGAACCGTTCGCTCAGCTCGATGCAGCGGGTCAAATCCTCTTCGGCCGCCTTCAGGGTGGGCGCGGGATCCTGACCGTGCCCGGCCTGCCATCGGGCGCGCTGCAGCCGGAGATAGCCGCGCCGCTCCCACGACCCGCGGACGGTCTTGTCGAACCGGAGCGCCTCGTTGTACGCCCGTTCGGCGCGGTCGAACTCCCCGGTGGGATCCTCGTTCCGCCTCGCCCGGTCCATGCCGCGGCACGCCTCCATCGCGCCCCGGTTCATCCACGCGAGGCCGTCGTGCGGATCGAGGGCGAGCGCCCGAGCGATGTACTCCTCCGCGCGGGTGCACTCCTCGATCGGACTCCGGCCCCGTTCGACCTCGTACTCCCCTCGCGCCCGGCAGTTGTAGGCGAGGCGCGACCAGGCGACCACGCTCGAGGGATCGAGGCGGAGGGCTTCGAGCAGATCCTCGTCCCCTTTCTTCCACGCGGGCCGGGGGTCGCGCCCGCGGCGGCCGTCGTAGGAGCCGCGGCTCGACTGGAGCGCGCTGCGGCGGATGAAGACGTCGGCCGACGGCTGCAGCCTCATCGCTTCCGCGAAATCCGCTTCGGCGCCGGCGAAGTCGGACGCGGGATCGCGTCCCGTGTCCCAATGCAGGTTGGCCCGGCCGGTGCGCAGGCTTCCCCGTCCGAGCAGATGCGGCAGGTATCCTCGATCCCGCTGGAGGCCCTGGTCGTACGCGCGCTCCGCATCGGCCCACGCCCGTTCCAGCTCCTCGACCGGCGTTCCGAGATGGAGCGGGGCAAGCGACGTCAGCGCCAGCGTCTCCCAGGCTTCTTCCATGAGCGGATCCTTCAGGACCGCGGCTTCGAGGAGCTTTCGCGCTTCGGCGACGGCGCCGCGATGGAACGCGAGGATCCCGCGCGCGGCCATCGCATTCGCCTCGGAGAGGCCGCCGCCGGACTCCTCCAGCGCAAGGCAGTCGGCCACGATCGCTTCCCGCTTCCGGACGAGGTCCTCGCGCCGTTCGCCGAATTCCTCGAGGGTCGGCGCGTCGGCGCGCCGCGCGGCGTCGGCCGTCACCGGCCCCGGCGCGAGCGCCGTGTCCGCGCCGTACGCCTTCCGCAGGCCGCGGCCGTAGCTTTTCGACGCGAGGAGCGCCCGTTCGTACAGCGCCGGGCCGTAGCGGGGGTCCTTGGCGAGCGCGCGGTTCTGGAAGTCGAGCGCGGTGCCGTCCTCCAGGATCGCGCGATGGAACCGTCCCATCAGGTAGTCCACTTCGGCGAGCTCGGGCGCCCGTTCCAGCGCCTGCCGGTACGCCGTCTCGAGCCGCGGGAGGAACTCTTTCATCTTCGCGTTCGCGCCGGCCCGCCGCAGCTCCAGCGCCGCCTGGAGGGAGACGCGCGCCGTCTCGCGGATGGTCGCGAGGCTCGCCTCGCGCTCGCCCCGGGCGGAGAACAAGGCGACCCCGGCCAGCGCCGCGGCGGCGGCCGCGAACGCGATCGCGCGGGCGTGGCGTCGCGCCCGACGGGCCAGTCCGCTGATCGCCGACGCGCGCCGAGCGCGCACCGGCTCGTCCGCCAGGAGCCGGGCGAGATCGTCGGCGAGCTCCAGGGCGGTGGCGAAGCGGCGCCCGGGATCCTTGTCCATCGCCTTGAGGACGACGGTCTCGAGATCGGCCGAAAGGTCGGGTCGAAGGCTTCGGGGCCGGGCCGGTTCCTCGTGGACCACGCGGTGGGCGACCTCCGCGAACGAGGCCCCGTCGAACGGCGTCCGTCCCGTCGCCAGCTCGTAGAGGGTGGCGCCGAGGGCGTAGATGTCGACGGTCTTCTCCGCTCCCCGCGGATCCCCCGTCGCCTGCTCCGGGGCCATGTACGCGGCGGTGCCCGACAACATGCCCTGCTCCGAAAGTCCGCGGCCAGCTTCGGAAAGGCGGGCCAGCCCGAAGTCGAGCACGCGCAGGCGTCCGTCCCGGCCGAGCAGGAGATTGCCGGGCTTGAGATCCCGATGGACGACGCCGTGCTCGTGGGCGGAGTGGATCGCGAGCGCGGCGTCGCGCACCGCTTCGATCGCCCGCCGAAGCGGGGGCGGTTCCTTCTCGAGCGTCTTCCCCTCGACGTACTCCATCACGATGCACGGTCGGCCCTTCTCCTCCGTGATGCGGTGGATCGACACGATCCCCGGGTGGGAGAGCCGCGCCGCGACGACGGCCTCCCGCGTGAAGCGGTCCAGGGCGTCGCCCTTCTCCGGCATCGCCAGGGGAAGCTTGAGCGCGCTCCATCGGCCGAGCCGGACATCCCACGCCTTCCAGACTTCCCCGGCGCCTCCCCGTCCCAGCCGTTCCACGAGCACGAACTCCGCCAGCCGCCGCGCGGGATCCTGGAGGAGCGGCTCCACCTCGGGCGGCGGCGCCGCCGCGAGCTTGAACTTCGAGTAGTCCTCGCGGTCCATCGACTCCGCGAGCCCGTCGATTTCGGCGCGGGAGAGCCACCCGCGGGCGGCGACGATGTCGGCCAGCGGCCGGCCGGTGCGCTCGCGCTCGCGCCACGCCTCGTCGAACTGCCCGGCGGCGAGGCGGCCGAGCTCGACCGCGCGACGGCCGAGCGCCCGCTCCTGCTCGACGCCGAACAGCCGGCCCAGCCGGTCGGCAAGCCCCGGAGAAAACATCGGATCGGCCATGGCTACATTCCGAACAAGTCTCGAAGCTCGGCGGAAAGGTCGCGCGCGTCGGCGACCGTGCCGCAGACCACGGACCGGACCGCGCGCCGGAATTCCTCCCGGGCCCGGGTGAGATGGTTCTTCACGGCGTCGACGGTGAGGCGGAGCTCCCGGGCGACGGTCTCGTACGACACGTCGCTTCCGCCGAGGTCGTACTGCCGGAACACCTCGAAGGCCGCCGCCCGGCCCTGCCCCGTCAGGGTCTCGCGGACGATCTGGACGGCGCGGTCGAGGACGACGTTCCGCCAGGCGCGGTCGAAGAGCTGCTCGGGCGGCAGCGAGTCCTCGGCCGGGAGAAGCGCGGCGAGATCGACGTCGCCGCCGCTCAAGGGGACCGTCGCGGAGGCGCCGCCGCGCTTGAGCCTCGACCCGTCGCGATGCTCGTTCCGGAGGAAGTTGCGGACCGCGGTCTTGAGGTAGGCGCGGAACGTGCCCTTGTCGGGCGTGTAGCGCTCGGCGAGCGAGCCTTCGAGGACGACCCTGGCGAAGAACTCCTGCGTGAGGTCCTTGGCCTCTTCGTTGTCGCGCGCGCCGGCGCGGCGGATCAGGCAGTAGACGGGCTTCCAGTAGAGGTCGATGAGGCGGCCGAGGTCGGGATCGGTTCCGCCCGGGGACGGGGCGAAGAGGGAGTCGCGCGTGGTGGGGAAATCGCCGGTCGCGCCGCCGATCCGGGTGTCGATGTCGCCCATGGTCATTGGTGGAGACCTGCCGGACGTCCCGCCCGGTGGTTAGTACACCGATCCGGGCCCGCCATTTCGGAATCTCCTTTTCCGCAACTCCGCCGGGATGTAGTATGTTACATGCTATATGTTAGTGGACGCTCGACGGGAGACCGCCATGAGAACCGGATCCGACTACCTCCGGGCCCTGCAGGACGACCGCTGCGTCGTCGTCGACGGCGAACGCGTCCGGGACGTCCCCCGCCATGCCGCCTTCCGCGGCATCTCCCGCACCATCGCCGGACTCTACGACCACGCCGCCGACCCCGCCCATCGCCTCCGCCCCGAAGGCGTCCACCTCATGTACCGCATCCCCCGCAGCCGCGAGGACCTCCGCGCCCGGCGCGAAGCCCTCACCGCCTGGGCCAACCTCACCAACGGCCTCGTCGGACGCGGCCCCGAACACGTGGCCGGGTTCCTCGCCGGATTCGCCGGCGGGTCCGACGTCTTCGGCCGCGCCGACCCGCGGTTCGCCGAGAACGTCCTCCGCTTCCATCGCCGGGCCTCCGAGCAGGACCTGTTCGTCACCTACGTCATCGTGCCGCCCCAGGTCGACCGCAGCAAGACCGCCCAGGGGTGGGACGAGAAGTTCCTCCAAGTCGGCGTCGTCGGCGAACGCGACGGCGGCATCGTCGTCCGAGGCTCCCAGATGCTGGGCACCAGCGCCGCCGTCTCGGACGTCCTTCTCGTCAGCTGCATCACGCCGCTCAAGCCGGGCGACGAGGACTATGCGAACACGTTCGTCGTGCCGATCGGCGCGCAGGGGCTCAAGATCTACTGCCGGCCGCCCTACGCGCTCCACAAGTCGAGCGTCTACGACTATCCCCTCTCCACGCGGTTCGACGAGACCGACGCGCTGATCGTCTTCGACGACGTCTTCGTCCCGTGGGAGAACGTCTTCGTCTACCGCAACGTCGAGATGCTCCGCGCGCAGTTCTTCGAGACCGCCGCCCACGTCCTGGGCAACACGCAGGCGCAGATCCGGCTGTCGGTGAAGATGAAGTTCCTCATCGGGCTCGCCCGAAAGATCGCGGGCGCCACCCAGACCGACACCTTTCCCGGCGTGCAGGAGAAGCTCGGAGAGCTTGCGTCGCTCGCCGCCGTCGTCGAAGGGATGGTGCTCGCGGCCGAAGCGACCTGCGCCGTCGACAAGCACGGCGTCGCCCGCCCCAACCCGCGCTTTCTTTACGGCGCGATGGGGCTCCAGTCCGAGCTCTATCCGCGCGCGATCCAGATCCTGCGCGAGCTCGCCGGCGGCGGGATGATCCAGGTGCCCTCGTCGGTCCAGGACCTTCTCTCGCCCGAAACCCAGGCGGACCTGCGGAAATACCTCCGCGCGGCCGGGATGACGGCCGAGGAGCGCATCCAGCTGTTCAAGCTCGCCTGGGACCTCGTCGGCACCGAGTTCGGCGGACGCCACCAGCAGTACGAGATGTTCTACGCGGGCGCGCCCCACGTGGCCCGCGGCCACGCCTACCGGAACTACGGGTACGACGAGGCGGTGGAGCGCGTGAACGCCTTCCTGGACGGATATTCGATCGCGACGGAGAAACCGTGATGGCCAAGCCCGAGCTGGAGTTCTTCGACGCGCGATCCCTGCCGTGGACGCCCGTCGTTCCCGCGGTCGCGGGCCTCACCGAGCAGATCCTCGCCCGCGACGCCGCCGGCGGCGTGGCGACGCGGCTGCTGCGATGGGAGCCGGGCAGCGACACGACCTCCGCGGGCGTCCAGGTCCACTCGTTCTGGGAGGAGGTCTACATCCTCGACGGATCGATCCGCGACCTCGAGCTCGACCGGACGTTCACGAAGGGCATGTACGCGTGCCGGCCTCCGGGGATGCGCCACGGCCCGTGGGCCTCGCCCGAGGGATGCCTCACGTTCGAGGTCCGCTACTCCGCCGCGAAGAAATGAGCCCGGTGCCGCGCGTCCGGGATCTCGTCATCGCCGGCTGGACCGGCCGCAATCCGGAGGCCGTCGAGAAGCACCTCCACGAGCTCGCGGCGCTCGGCGTGCCCCGGCCCCGCCGCGTCCCGTGCTTCTACCGCGTCTCCTCCGCGCTCCTCACGACCGCCGAGATCGTCGACGTCGTGGGTCCCGAGACCAGCGGCGAGGTGGAGGTCGTGCTCTTCTCGCTGGAGGACGGAATGTGGGTCGGCGTCGGCTCGGACCACACCGACCGGAGGACCGAGACGTTCGACATCACCGTCTCGAAGCAGGCCTGCCCCAAGCCCGTGGGCCCGCGGCTCTGGCGCTACTCCGAGGTGGCGGACCATTGGGACCGGCTCACGCTGCGCTCGTTCGCGGTGAACGGCCCGGACCGGCGGCTTTATCAGGAAGGTCCGGTGACCCATCTCCGCCCGCCGGAGGATCTCATCCGCCGCTACACCGAGGGGGAATCCCGGCTGCCGCCGTCGACGGCGATGTTCTGCGGAACCCTGCCGGCGCTCGCCCCGGTGGAAGGCGCGTCCGGGTTCGAGATCCAGCTCGAGGATCCGGTCCTCGGACGCATCCTCCGCCATCGCTACCAGGTCCGCGCGCTTCCCCTCACGGGAGCTCTTTGATCCTCACGTTCCGGTGGCGCACCGACTTGCCGGAGCTCTGGAATCCGACGAATCCTTCGAGCGGTCCGTCGAGGACTCGTCCGATCAGGTGGCCGTTCAGGCGAAGGTCGGACGTTTTCCCGACGCAGGCGACTTCGTAGGAATTCCACTCGCCCGGACGGACGGGCAGCCAGGTCGGTTTGAAGGATCCGGCCGGCGTCGTCTCTGCCGGATCGGGGAAGCGGACGCACACGCCCGGATCCCCGGTCCCTCCCGTGTATTCGCCGCGGAGGACGAAGTTCTTGAACGGCCGGGCCTTGTACCACAGGAGACTCGAGCCGGTTTCCGCCCAGTCTTTCGTGGGCGCTTCGTCGAGCAGCTTCGTGAATCCCGCGTCGTCGCCTCCGGGGCCGTCGACCCCTTCGCGCACCTCGGCCGGAAACTCCCGGATCGCGCGGATCTCGGGTTTGCGATACCAGATCTCCGCCAGCTCCGACTGCAGCTGGATCCTCCCCTTGGTCATCGGGACGAGCTTGCCGTCGGCGGCGTACCGCGAGTTCCGGAGCACGAGCGTGACCTGTCCGTTGAAGAGGTGGATCCCGGTGCCGTTGACGGCGATCACTTCCGCCACGTTCCAGGAGCCGGGCTTGGGCTCCGGGATCGGGGTCGGACGGACCGCGTCTCCGCCGGACGGGCCGCGCGTCATGAGGCGGCCCCCCTTCGCGTAGACGGGATAGGAATGCTTCGGATCCTCGCGGTAGGCGGAGCGCGAGTCGCCGACCTCGATGTCGACGATGCTGCCCGCGACGCCCCAGAAGCTCCCGTAGTCCTCTTCCATGACGTTGGCCTGCACCGACTTCATCCAGGCGCCGCTGCCCGCGCCGTGGGGACCGACGCAGTAATAGAAGATGCCGGAATCCCTCGGGAGCCCCTTCCGTCCGCCCCAGGTCCTTTCGCCCCACCGGAACTCGACGCGGAAGTGGAAGTTGTCGAACTCCTCCTTCGTCGTGAACGCGCCGATGGTCTGGCCCGTGATGTGCATCGCGGGGCGCCGTCGATCTCGCCGACGGTGAAGACGCCGTCGGGGTCGTTGTTGAGCCCGCGCGCGGGATGGTCCTTCCCGGGGCCGACGTAGACCTCCCAGTCCTCGAGATTCTTCCCGTTGAACAGCGGCTTCCAGCCCCGGTCTTCCTGCGGCGCCAGCAGCAGGAGCGCGACCAGCCATCTCATGAGCGATCTCCTTCCCGGATCTGTTCCCGCCGGGCGGAGATTGTTGCGCTACTTCGGAAGGACGACCGACGTCCGCAGCCGGCAACCTTCGCGGAGAACGGCGACGTCCAGCGTGTCGCCCCACGTGTACCCCGCCATGACGCCCGAGAGATTCGAGCGGGTGATCCCCTGGTCGTCGATCTCGAGGAGCACGTCGCCCTTCTCGAGGCCGGCGCGCTCCGCGGCGGCGCTGGGACCGACGATGCGCAGCCTCGGATCGAGGAGGCCGGCGTCGGTGGTGTACCCCAGGAGGAAGATCGCGAGATCCCCGCCGACGTCCGCGGGGGAGTCCGGCCTTGCCGGCACGGTCTTCGCCGGACCGTCCGGCGCGAACGGAAGTCCGAACAGGTACCCGAGGCAATAGAGCGGAAATCCCAGGACGACGCCGCACGTGTTGAAGTAATTCACCGACTTGGAGTTGCCTTTCAGGCAGTCGGCGGGGACGAAGTTCCTGCCTGAAGAGCTGTGGGAATACCCCAACGGACACGCGATCAAGTGTCCGATCGCGATCGAGAAGGCGGCCACGGCCGCGAACACCGCCGCGTAGACGAAACCCTCCGCCTGGCCGGCCTTGAACTCTTCGAGACCGGGGGTTCGCGCCGCCCGGGCCGCCAGACGAGCGTCTTCCGCGGGGGTCATCGCTTCCTGTGCCGCCTCCGACACGCGCAGGTGGGAGGCCAGGACGACCGCGGCCGTCAGAACGGCGAAGGTTTTCATTTCTGCTCCCGCGCGACGATCAGCATCAGCCGGCCCGACCTTCCCCACTCCTCCAGGAACCCCTCCTCCGAATTCACCGTCCAGCCTCGCGCGGGGTCGACGGTCGCGACCGTCCCTCGGACCGGATCGATGCCCGCCACCACCTCGTAGTGAGGCTTCGCCCCGCTGAGGAACGGCTTGACCAGACCGACGATCAGCGGCCGGCCTTTTCGGAGATGCTCTTCGAGGTCTTCGAACGATCCCTCGATCAGATGGGCGTTGAATCCGCGGCTTCGCGCCAGGTCGCGCAGCGCCCGCGCCGCCACGCCCTGATCGTCCGCCGGGAGCACGTCGTCGCCGATCGGGTCGCCGTGGTACCGAAGCACCATCGCCAGCGCGGCGGGACCGCATCCGGTCGAGTCTGCCTGGCGGACCGGCGACAGACCGGAGATCAGGATGAATTCCCGGCCGGCCGTCCGGGGATCCCATTCCTCTGCGGTGCCGAGGTAGGTGCTGCACCCGGCCAGCAGTCCGAACAACACCCCCGCGAATCGAGCCATACCTGGATGTTCGGAATCCGACCCCCGTCGTTTGGCGAAAAGTGGGGCTATCCCCGCTTGCCGAACGCTTCCTGGCAGGCGCGGGAGCAGAATCCGGCCGCGTGGAAGTCGTTATAGAAGACGGCGAAGAGGGAGCCGCATCGGGCGCAGAGCTTTTCGTTGGAGGGAGCGGGGCCGGGCTCGATCGCATCCGCGTCGTCGAGATAGGTGCCGAACTCCCGCCCGTAATACTTCTTCAGCAGCCGGGTGACCGCGACGACCGTGCCATACGCCGTGAGACCCGCGACGAGCGCGATCGCCCGCGCATTTCCCCGACCCAGCTCGGCCAGAGAAAAATGCGGGCAGAAGAGCATGACCAGGAGATAGAACGCTGCCAGGACGACGGCCACGCCGGCGGCCGTGGCCCCCAGGTACACCAGCGGTTTCCACGACTGGGACTTCGTCTGCTCCATCTACCCCTATGACTACCCCGTGCGCCGATTCAGGACGGAGAATTGCGGGAAATATCCGGAGTCAGCGGCTATCACCTATAGGATCTTCATCCTGAGGAAATCGACATGAGCAGACGAGTTCCGATCGTGGTCGCGTTGTCCCTCCTGGCAGGCTGGACGGCGCCGCCCGCCGTCGATCCGATCAAGATCGACAAAGGCGCGCACATCGCGCTGCTGGGCAACGGACTCGGCTCGCGCATGGTCCACTTCGGACACTTCGAGACGGAGCTCCATCTCCGCTACCCCGCCCACCAGCTCGTGGTCCGCAGCCTGTGCGACGAAGCGAACACGCCGAGCTTCCGTCCCCACTCGGCCCGCGGCAACCAGCTCGGCTTCCCCGGCGCCGAAAAATTCGTCAACGTCTATTGCGACGGGAAGCCGGCCGGCGGCAAAGGCCACTTCGAGACCGACGAGCAGTGGCTGGGCCGGATCAAGCCCGACGTCCTGATCGCGCTCTTCGGCTTCAACGAATCCTTCCAGGGCCTCGCGGGGCTGAAGAACTTCCGCGCCGAGCTCGACGCGTTCCTCAAGCACACGCTCGCGCAGAACTACAACGGCACGGCGCCGGCGAAGCTTGCGCTCGTCTCCCCCACCGCGATCCAGGACCTCTCCGCCGTCCTGGACGTCCCCGACGGCCGGCTCCAGAATCCGATCCTCGCGGCGTACACGTCGGTGATGGAAGCGGTCGCCGGAGAGAACAACGTCCTCTTCGTCGACGCGTTCCGCGCGTCCCAGGCGTGGTACCGCGAGTCGAAGGAACCGCTCACCGCCGACGGCGCGCTGCTCAACGACGCCGGCTACCGGAAGCTGGCGGTTCTCCTGGCCGACCGCATCTTCGGCAAGGCGCCGGTCCAGGCCGAAGCGCGCCGCGCCGCGGTCCGCGAGGCCGTCCTCGAGAAGGACTGGTGGTGGCTCAACGACTTCAAGATCCCCAACGGCGTCCACGCCTACGGCCAGCGGTACAACCCGTTCGGGCCGGCCAACTATCCGTTCGAGATCGCGAAGATCCGCGAGATCACCGCCATCCGCGACCAGGCCGTGTGGGCCGCCGTCGAGGGGAAGACGATCGACCTCCCGGCGCTCGACGCCAAGACGCCCGCGCTGCCGGACGTCCAGACCAACTTCAAGCCCAAGGCCAACGGGATCAAGTTCCTCGACGAGAAGGAGGCGCTGGCGTCGTTCAAGCTGCCGCCCGGATACAAGATCGAGCAGTTCGCCAGCGAGAAGGACTTCCCGAACCTCGAGAAGCCGGTGCAGATGTCGTTCGACAACAAGGGCCGGCTCTGGGTCGCGGCGATGCCCACGTATCCCCATCACCGCCCCGGCGACGAGAAACCGAACGACAAGCTGCTCATCTACGAGGACACGAACGGGGACGGCAAGGCGGACAAGGAGACGGTCTTCGCCGACCACCTTCACCTGCCGATCGGCTTCGAGTTCGCGCCTGAGGGCGTGTACCTGTCGCAGAGCGGCGGCCACCTCGTGCTGCTGAAGGACAAGAACGGCGACGACAAGGTCGACGAGACGGAGCTCATCTTCAGCGGGTTCGACGACCACGATACCCACCACGCGATCAACGCCTTCACCGCCGATCCGTCGGGGGCGATCATCCTCGCCGAAGGCGTCTTCCTCCGGAGCAACATCGAGACGGCCTACGGCCCGGTCCGCGGGACCGACGGCGGCTTCTTCCGCTTCCAGCCGCAGCGCCGCCAGCTGGAGCGCCACGCGCAGCTGCCCATTCCGAATCCCTGGGGCGTGGCGTACGACGAGTGGGGCCAGCACTTCTTCCTCCACACGTCCGGCCCCGACTTCGAGTGGATGGTCCCCGGCTCGATCAAGTCGCGCTACGGCGCGTCGAATCCCCGCAGCCCCGACCTGCTGGAGCCTTCCCAGCGCGTGCGTCCGACGTCGGGCCTCGAATTCGTGAGCAGCCGCCACTTCCCGCCCGAGGTGCAGGGCGACGTCCTGATCAACAACAACATCGGGTTCCTCGGGACGAAGCAGCACCAGATGATGGACGACGGGACCGGCTACAAGACGAAATGGCGCCAGGACCTGCTGGTCTCCAGCGATCCGAACTTCCGGCCCGTCGACCTGGAGTTCGCGCCCGATGGGTCGCTGTACATCATCGACTGGCAGAATCCGCTGATCGGCCACATGCAGCACAGCGCGCGGGACCCGAACCGCGACCACAGCCACGGCCGCATCTACCGGATCACGTACCCCGCGCTGCCGCTCGTCAAGCCCGCCAGGATCGCCGGCGCGACGATCGCGGAGCTGCTGGAGAACCTCAAGCTGCCCGAGTACCGGTCGCGGTACCGGACCCAGCGCGAGCTGCGCGGCCGGAAGCCGGAGGAGGTCCTCCCGGCGCTGGCCAAATGGACGGCCGCGCTGGATCCCAAGGACGCGAACGTCGAGCACCAACTCCTCGAAGCGCTCTGGCTGACGTGGGGGCTGAACCGCGTCGACGAGAACCTCCTCCACCGCCTGATGGACTCCAAGGACTTCCGGGTGCGCGCGGCGTGCGTCGACGTGATCCGCTACAACGGTCATCGGCTGGCCGACCAGACCGAGCTGCTCAAGAAGGCGGCGCGGGATCCGCACGGCCGGGTGAAGCTCTGCGCGATCGTCGCCGCGACGTGGATCGGCAAGGACGCGGGACTCGCCGTGATCGCCGAGGCGGAGAAGAGCGAGGGCGGCGATCAGCTCTCGAAGGACCGGTTCATCAAGGACACCTACCGGGTCGGCAAAGCCTACCTGAACAACGAGACGGTCGAGGACGTGACCGTCGTGAAGGTGCCCGATCATCTGAAGGGCGACGAGCGGAGGCTGTTCCTGAAGGGCGCGGAAATCTACGGCCGCGACGGCCACTGCGCGACGTGCCACCAGCCCGACGGCGAGGGCCTGGCGCTGTCGGGATTCCCGCCGCTCACGAAGAGCCCGTGGGTGAACGAGAACGACGAGCGCCTCATCAAGCTGACGCTGAAGGGCATGTTCGGTCCGCTGGAGCTCGAAGGCAAGAAGTACCCGGGCCTGACGCCGATGACGCCGTTCGGCGGGCTGCTGAGCGACGAGGACGTCTCGGCCGTGCTGACGTACGTGCGCAACAGCTTCGGGAACAAGTCCCCGACCGTGACCGCCGCCAAGGTGAAGCAGGTGCGCGAGGCGACCAAGGACAAGCTCGACTTCTACTCGCCCGGCGAGCTGAACGGCACCGCCCCCGCGGCGCCGTCGCGCAAGTTCGTGAAGATGTGGGCGATGGAGGACTTCAAGGGCGCGTTCGACGCGCCGCTCAAGGGCCGCAAGTTCGAGCGCGGCAAGGAGATGTTCACCGCTGCGGGCTGCGTCTCGTGCCACAACGTCCAGGGCCAGGGCGCCCACATCGGCGCGGACCTGTCCAAGGTCGGCGACGAGTATCCGGGCATCGAGCTCCTTCGGCAGATCCTCGATCCGTCGGCGAAGATCAAGGACGACTTCCGCGTGGTCGCGGTCTTCCTGAAGAACGAGGACCGTTTCCGCGGGATGATCGTGAAGCGCGAGGGCGAGACGATCCAGCTGGCGGAGAACCTGGCCGAGCCCGACAAGACGGTGACGATCAAGAAGGCGGACATCAGCCGCGTGACGCCGTCCGACGTCTCGCCGATGCCGACGGGCCTCCTCGTGACCCTCTCGAAGGACGAAATCCTCGACCTGCTGGCCTACATCCTGTCGCAGGGAAATCCGAAGCACAAGGCGTTCGGCGACTAGCGGTCAGCATCCAGCATCCAGGGAAAGGTCCGGGATGCTATGATGGCCGCCGTGTTGAGCCATCTCCGCCGGGCTCCGGTCCAGGTCCTCTGCCTCATCGTCGTCGCGGCGGTGATCCGCATCCTCCTGACGGCGCAGCGGGACCTCCACGGAGTCGAAGCGTATCTCTGGCTCTGGACCCAGCGGCCGGCGCTGGGCTACTACGATCATCCGGCCATGCAGGCCTGGATCGCGGCGCCCTCGGTGGCCCTCCTGGGCGACACCCCCCTCGGCGTCCGGGGGTTCTTCATCCTGACGGCCTCCCTCTCGATCTGGCTCACGTTCCTCGCGGGCCGGCGGCTCTACGACGAACGGACCGGCGTGTTCGCGGCGTTCCTGGTCGGGCTCGCCCCGATGCTGTTCACCGGCATGGTCGAGGGCAAGCCCGACGCCCCGGTGCTCTTCTTCTGGGCCGCGACGATCTGGGCGCTGTCGCACGCGCTGTCGGGGGATTCTCCGAAATGGTGGATCGCGGCCGGACTCTTCCTCGGGCTCGCGATGGACTCGAAATACCACGCGGTCTTCCTCGCCCTCGGCATTCCCGTCTTCCTCGTGTTCAGCCCCGACCAGCGGTCGTGGCTCAAGCGCAAGGAGCCGTGGATCGGCGTCGCGGTCTCGCTCCTCGCGTTCTCCCCGACCGTGATCTGGAACGCGCGGAACGAGTGGCAGTCGTTCCTCTACCAGGGCGTCACCCGGACCGTGGGAGAAAGCTCCCCCGGCTTTGACGCGATCGCGAAGTTCCCGGTGCGCCAGCTGATGCTGATCACGCCGGTCGTCTGCGCCTGGACGTGGGTCGCCGGGGTCCGGACCATCGTTCGGTGGCGGACGGCGGACTGGAGGGATCGGCTGCTGACCGCGACCGGAATGCCCCTCCTGATCTTCTTTTTCTTCATGGCGGTGTTCCGCAACGTGAAGGGGTACTGGACGGGGCCGGGGTACATGAGCGTCCTGATCCTCTGCGCGGCCACGGTGATCCGCGGCGGCGTCTGGGGCCGGCGGCTCCATCTGGCGACGTTCGCGCTGCTCGGCGTGATTTTCCTCGCGCTGCCGGTGTTCGTCGCGACCGTGCCGAAGGAGAAGCGCCGTAGTTGGACGCGGCTGGGCGACGAGGTCGCGAAGCGGCCGGCCGACTTCATCCTCTGCAACGACTACCACGTGGCGTCGGAGCTCGCGTTCGTCCGCCGCTCGCTCGACGTCTGGGACCTGTCGCCCGCCGGGATGTCGCAGAAGTCGTTCGCCAACTGGTGGAAGCCCGGCAGCTATCTGGGCAAGAACGCCACCCTGGTCGTCTCGGGGAAGATGTCGCCGGAGGATGAGGCGCGGATCGCGGCGGCGTTCGAGCGGGTCGATCCGCCCGAGGAAGTGAGGGTGCTCCGGGCGCCGCTCTGGGGACCCAAGGACCCGGAGCGCTATTCCCTCCAGCGCGCGTGGAACTACAAGGGAACGAAGACGGTCGAGCGGATCAAGACCGAGGACGAATAGTTTGCGCCGGACGGCGCGTTGTATGGGATCGCCCGACGTTTATGCGGAGTAGACCATGACGATCCGGACGCTGCTGGCCCTCGCCCTCGCGTTCTCCCTGGCCCAGGGACAGGCCGGGAAGGAACCCAAGCCTCCCGCCGACGATCCGCCGCTCGGCAAGGGCAAGTTCCTGATCTACGAGGATTTCGAGACCACCAGCGCCGGGCAGATTCCGCGCGGATTCCAGAAGACGGGCTCCGTGTCGGTGGTGGGGGACGTCGCGCACACCGGGCGGCAGTCGCTGCGGATCGACGCCGCCGCCAACGGCCCCCGGCGGATCACGCTCCGGGGAAACACCGTCGCGGCGCTCGGCGGCCAGCACTGGGGCCGCCTCTACTTCAAGGTCCAGCTCCCCGCGCCCGAGGCGGCGACCGGCGTCATCCACTCCACCCTGGTCGGCGGGTCGGCCAAGAGCCCGATCGACAAGGACGAGATCGAAGTGCGCGTGCTCGACACCGTGATGGGCCAGAAGGGGATGTACCAGTACCTCTACAACGTGCAGACGAGCAAGCGCGGCGAGTTCGGCAAGGGCAGCAGCTACAAGTGGAAGTATTCCGACCAGTGGACGCTGGCCGAGTGGACCGTCGACTACGCGACCCAGACCTATCGTCTCTTCATCGAAGGCGAGGAGGTGAAGGAGGTCGCGTTCACCAAGGGCGCCGGCAACTTCAAGGACGCCGAGATCCCCGAGGTCTTCGAGAGCCTGTCGTTCGGCTGGAACAACTACCAGCAGGCGGGCGCGGGCTTCGTCGCCTGGATCGACGACATCGCGCTCGCCAAGGACCGCGTCGGCAACCTCGGGCTGCCGAAGACGGCCAAGAAGAAACCCTGATCACTTCGCTCGAACGTCGTAGCAGAACAGCGTCTCGTGGTATCGCAGGTAGAGACGCCCGTCGCAGATCACCGGCTGGGCCCACGCGTCCTTCTTCAATTCCTCGAACAGTTTGAACCGCCCCGTGAACTCGAACGCCGTCGGCGTCGGCTTGACGAGCGCCATCTCGGCCCGCTCGCTGAAGCAGTAGAGCCGTCCGTCCGCGGCGATCACCGAGCCGCTCGCCAGCTCGCGCGTCGTCACGACGGGGCGGCCGGTCGCGAGATCGATCGCGCCCCATCCCTTGAAGCCCTCGTAGCCGGAGCCGTAGACGCGACCGTCGACGAGCACCGCGCCGCCCTGGAGCGTGTCGAGCTTGTTGTCCCAGAGCGCCTGGGCGCCGTCCGCCGAGAGACGGTAGCGGGTGCCGCCGTTCTTTCCCGGGGTGGTGACGAAGACGCCGTCGCCGCAGAAGACGGGCGTGAAGCAGAGCGCGATGTACTCGGAAGGCCGCGGCTGCTTCCAGAGCAGCTTGCCCGTGTCGGCGTCGACCCCGAAGATGTGCCGCGACGAGTAGTTCACGATCTGTCGCCGGCCGCCGAGCTCGAAGAGGATGGGCGACGCATAGCCCGCGTCGTTGTTCTCGATGGGCTCGGTCGTCCAGACCGTCTCGCCCGTCTTCGCGTCGAGCGCGGCCATGGCGGCTTTCTTTCCGCCGGGCGTGACGATCACGCGCGGGCCGTCCACCAGCAGACACTCCGCGAGCCCCCAGAGGATGTTCGTGCCTTCGAAGCGTTGGAGCGCGTCGACGGACCAGATCTCGCGTCCCGACGCCGCTTTGAGGCAGACCACCCGGCCGTGGGCGTTCATGTGGTAGAGACGCCCCTCGCTGAACGCGAACGACGACCGTGCGCCCGGATACTGGCCCGTCCACGCCTTGCCGTTGGTCGCCGTCCACTCGATCTTCCCGTTGAGATCGAGCCCGAACAGGCGCAAGTCTTCGCCGATGTCGCCGGTGAGATAGATGCCCCATTCGGTCACGATCGGAGAGGACCACCCTCGGCCGAAGCTGCCGGCGCACCAAAGGGGCGTCGGACCGACGGCGGGCCAGGTCGGGAGGAGCCCCTTTTCGTCGCTGATGCCGTCGCGCCGCGGCCCGCGCCACTGCGGCCAGCCGGGCTCCTTCGAGGCGATCAACTTCCCGGCGGGAACGTCCTGGGTCCACAGCAGCAGGAGGAGGAACAGCGTCACGGCGGCCATCCTCCCATACGGTCGCGGGGCCCGTCAATTCACCGTAACCCGTAACCCGTACTCCGTAACCGGGGGGTCCCCCCTTTCGTCCCCCCCGGGGGGAGCAGAGGGGCGGGATTTACCCGGTTACTGGTTACGGGTTACTTGACGGTGTCGAGGAACTTCTGCATCCAGGCGTGATCGATCGTCTTCTCGGACCCGAGGACCATGATCATCACCGCCTTCCCCGAGCTCTCGATCAGCAGCATGTAGTGGCGCGAGCGGGCGCTGGTGTTCTTGTCCGTCAGGGCGCTGACCTGCGCGGTCACGTCGTTGCCCCGCACCTGGAACGTCTCGTTGGGAAGCCGCTCCGCGCCCTCCTGCGAATGGCCCTGCTTCTTCAGGTTGGCGTCGATCTGCTGCTGATACTGGGCCTGGTTCTGCTTTCCGGTCGGGAACGACGACACCATGAGCATGGTCGCTCCCTCCTTGTTTTTCGGATCTTCCGGACCGTACGTGGCCGTCTTGAAGCCCATCATGGAGACCGAGCCGACGGCCTTGAGGCCGGCCGGTTTGTCGAACGTCAGAATCTCCTTCGCCGCGGCGTCGACCTTCGCGGGATCGGTGTCGAAGCTCCGGTAGACGGCCCAGCCGGAGACCGCGACGAAGGCGACGACGAGGAGCATCAGTCCGCCGCATCCCAGGAGGATCCATTTGAGCGCGCCGCCGCCGTTCTGCCGCGGCGCGTGAGGGTTCAGCTCGGGGTGGTTCATGTAAAGATCTCCGATCTGATGGGAATCAGACGTTCCCCGAGCTCCAAGGTTACCGGTTACCGGATCCTGGTTAGAGGTTTTCTTCCAGCGTGATCGACATCACTTCCTTGAGGTCCGTCTTCCCCTTCAGGATCTTGCGGATGCCGTCCTGTTTGAGGGTCAGCATGCCGCCCTCGCGGCCCAGCTTGCCGATCGCGTCGGCCTGGCCTTTCTGCTGGATCAGCTTCCGCAGCTGCGGCGAGATGACCAGGAACTCGTGGATGCCGACCCTGCCGCGGTAGCCGGTGGTGAAGCAGGACTCGCACCCCTTTCCGCGCGCGAGCGTCACCTTCTTGCGGTCGATCTTGAGCGCGTCGAACCGGGCGTTATCCCCGAACTGCGTCCGCAGCTCCTGGAACTCCTCCGACGACGGCGAGTAGGACTCCGTGCACTTGTCGCAGATCCGACGCACGAGGCGCTGCGCCAGGACGCCGAGCAGGCTGCTTCCGAACGTGAACGGATCGAGGCCCATCTCGAGGAGGCGCGTCACCGTCTCGGGGGCGCTGTTGGTGTGGAGCGTCGAGAGCACGAGGTGGCCCGTCAGCGACGCCTCGACCGCCGCATCCGCCGTCTCGCGGTCGCGGATTTCGCCGATCATCACCACGTCCGGGTCGCAGCGAAGGAACGCGCGGAGCGCGCGGTCGAACGTCAGGCCGATCTGCGGGTGCATCTGGACCTGGCGGACGCCTTCCTGCGTGATCTCGATCGGATCCTCCGCGGTCCAGATCTTCATCGTCGGCCCCTTGACGTGGGCGAGCGCCGCGTGGAGCGTCGTCGTCTTGCCCGAGCCCGTGGGGCCCACGCAGAGCACGACTCCGTGCGGCTGCTCGATCACCTTGCGGAACCGCTCCAGGTTCTCGACCTCCATCCCGACCTGGTCGAGCTTGAGGACCTGGTACTCGGGCAGGAGGCGGAGGACGACGTCCTCGTAGCCGGCGTGGGTGGGCATGATCGCCACGCGCAGGTCGGTCTTCCGCCCGCGCTTGTCCTTGAGGCGGATCTTGCCGTCCTGGGGCAGCCGGTGCTCGGCGATGTTCAGCTGCGCCATGATCTTGAGGCGCGACACCACCGGCCTCGCGCACGCCTCCTGGACCTGGAGGTAGTCGTGGCAGATGCCGTCGACGCGGAACCGGATGAACAGCCCGCCCGTCGGCGTCGTCTCGAGATGGATGTCGGAAGCGCCGCGGTCGACGGCGGCCTGGATCGAGTCGTTCACCAGCCGGATGGTCTTGGAGTCGATGGCCTGGCTCTGGTTCTGGGCGAGGTCGAAGCCCGACTCCTCGGCCGCGAGGGGCTCCCACTCCGAGGCGTCGTCGCCGCCGGCGGAGGCCTTCTCCCGCCTTTCCGTCGCGGGCGCCGGGGGGGCGACCAGCTTGTCGAGCGCCGTGAGGATGTCCTCGCGGACGGCGACGATGAGCGCGAGCTTCTCGGTGCCCAGCTGGCGGGAGATGTCGTCGACGAGCGTCAGGTTGTGCGGGTTGACGACGATGACCTCGACCTGGTCGCCCTTCCATCCCAGCGGAAGGACGGCGTGGTTGCGGAGGAATTCCGGGGAGAACTTGCGGAGCAGGTCGGGCGCGACGGGCCGATCGCCGGGGTTGGGCGAGAACGGCACCTCGAAATGCTCGGCGAGGCTGCGGCCGAGCGCGACCTTGTCGATCGCGCACTTCGTGAGGAGCACGTACTCGAGCGACCGGTTCTCCTTCGCCGCCAGGTCGCGCGCCTTGCGGAGGCCGTCGGCGGTGACGAGGCCGCTCTGGATCAGGTAGTCGTACGGGGTGGCGCGGACCGTGTCCGCGAGGATCTCCTGGAGCCGCTTGCCGGTCAGGAGGACGAGCTCGTTGAAGATCTTGAGCCGCTCCTCGTCGATGACGGCGTCCTTGGTCCCGTGGGTGAGCTCCATGACGCCGGCGAGGTCGCCCGAGACGAGCACCGGGACGGCGACGACGTAGCGCTTCTCATTGAGGGTCGGATCGCGCTTCCACGCGAAGGAGGTCTTGCGGGTCATCGCGGCGTAGCCGACGACGCTCGAGGGGTCGGACGCGATGCGGGTCTCGCGGACGCGCTTTCCTTCCGGCGCCCGCGTGTACAGCTCGTCGGTCAGCGGATCGCGGAGGAAGAACCGGATTCCTCCCGCGCCCAGGAGCGAGGCCATCTCTCCGGGAACTCTGTGGTAGAGGTCTTCGAGGACGGCGGACTTGAGGACGGCGGCGATCTTCTTGCGGCCGGCGTCCAGCTGCGAACGGGTGATCCCCAGCCCGGTCTTCGTGGCCATCTTCCCTCCCTGAATACCCGCTGAGGAAGTCTACCCCGGAATCGGGAGGGCGTCCCGCTAAAGCCGTGCCGCGAGGGTCTCGATCATCCGACGGTCGCTCGCGGCGGCGGACTCGCGTGCCCGGGTGACCGTCGCGCGGGTGCGTTCCGGATTGCGGTGCATCGAGACCAGCCGCTCGGCGATCTGCTCTCCCGAGGTCGAGTCGATCTCGAACAGCCACTCTCCGAGGCCGACGTCGCGCCACATCTGGCCCTTGCGGGTGTCGGTCGGCTGGCGCAGGTGGATCGCGGGACATCCGTTCGCGATGCCGATGATCGGCGAGTGCATCTCCAGGCTGACGATCGCGGCGGCGCGCCGGTAGGTGGAGGCGGCTTCGTCGGTCAGCCAGTAGCCGGGACGGACGACCACGCGGGACTTCAACTCCGCGGGCAGCGGATCGAAGAGCAGCGGACGGAGCAGGTCGACCTCGTAGGTCATCTCCGGGCAGAGCAGCGCCTTCGCGCCGGTTTCGCGGAGCCAGGCGACGATCGCGGTGCGGAGCTTGGCGTGATCCTCTTCGCGATGGCGGTCGTTTTCCGCCTCGCGTTCCCGGATCACCTCGGGGGCGTACGACTTGCCCTCCTTCCAGTAGGGTGTCCATCGAAGCCGGGGGACGAAGCAGGCGAACCGGCCCGTCTCCAGGCCGTGGTCCCGGAAAAACGTCTCCGCCCGCAGGTCGTCCCGCAGGTCGAGCGCGAAGGTCGCGTCGGGCCCGAACTCCTGGACCGGTCCCTCCAGCCGGACCGAGCGGAGCGCCTCGAGCGAGAGCGTGTCGCGGCAGAAGACGAACCGCGCGCCTTCGAGGAGCTTCCGGTGGGTGCGAAGCTCGGCGTCGTTGAGCGTGACTCCGCCGAAGCCGTAGGGCTTGCCGGTCTCCTGCCAGGCCTTCGCCTCCTTCGCGCCGACCAGTCCGGGGCCCGATCCGTGGAGGAAGAAGTCGCAGCCCGACATCGCCTCGCGGCGCTCGGCGTCGCTGCGGGCGAGGCGCAGGCCGGGAAACCGTTTCCGGAGCATCGCCTCCACGTCGGCGGAGAGCGCGTTCGGCCAGAGCGTGACCTCGGAGCCCGGCAGATGTTCCTCGAGGAGGCGGAGCATGCCGGGCGTGTGGGCGATGTCCCCGATGTTGACGGTCTGCCACGAGGAGCGAAGGAGGATGCGGACGCGGCGTCCACCGGACGAAGGCGCCGCGCAGCCCGCCGCCAGGACCGCCGATGCCGACAGGAAGGATCGCCGGGGGAGGGTCATGGCCCTATAAGCCCGAAGCGGGCGTTTGCTTTCACCCATGTTATAACAGGGTCGTGAGCGACGTCCCTCCGTCCGACGAAGCCAACCGCGAGACGCTGAAGCGGGATCCCTCGCAGGGCGCGGATCCGGGCGACCTGCTGGGCGGCCAGTCGATCGGCCGGTTCCGGCTCCAGTCGATCCTGGGCCGCGGCGGCATGGGAGAGGTCTGGAAGGCCCACGATCCGGAGCTCGGCCGGACCGTCGCGATCAAGTTCCTCCTGGGCATCAGTGTCGAGGACCAGAAGCGGTTCCAGAAGGAGGCGCAGGTCGTCGCCGGCCTCGGCCATCCGAACATCGCGCCCGTTTACGAAGTCGGCTCGCACGCGGGCCGCAGCTTCATCGTGCTGCAGTACCTCGACGGCACGACCATCGACCGCGCCCGGCTGGGCTTCGAAGAAACGCTGAAGGCGGTTCGCGACGCCGCTCGCGTGCTCGATCACGCCCACCAGCGCGGGGTCATCCACCGGGACATCAAGCCGACCAACCTCATGGTGTCCGGCGGCCAGGTCTACCTGATGGACTTCGGCCTCGCGCGGCAGTCGGAGGCGCGCAGCTCCGTGTCGCTCACCGGGACCGTGGTCGGGACCCCCGCGTACATGAGCCCCGAGCAGGCGCGCGGCGACTCGAAGCGGCTCGACGCGAGGACCGACGTCTACTCGCTCGGCGCCACGCTGTACGAGCTCCTCACCGCGCAGCCGCCGTTTCCCGGCCCGGACCTCTACGCGATCCTCGAGAAGGTCGTCAGCCAGGAGCCGACGCCGCCGCGCCGACACAATCCCCGGATCCCCGCCGAGGTCGAGACCATCGTCCAGAAGGCGATGGACAAGGATCCCGACCGCCGGTACGCCTCCGCCGCCGCGCTGGCCGACGACCTGGACCGGTTTCTGCAGGGTCAGCCGATCCTCGCGCGGCCCGCGGGGCTGATCTATCGGCTGAAGAAACATGTCCGGCGGAATCCGGTCGCGTGGGCCGCCGGATCGATTGCCTTCGCGGCGGCGCTCGTCGCCGGCGGAGTGTTCATCTCGGGCCGCGCGCAGCGCGCGGCGGACTCGGCGTCCTACCTGGAAGCCGCGGAGCTGTCGCGCCAGGCGACCGCCGCGGCGCGGGACGCCGCCGCCCTCTACCGGGTCCGGACCTCGACGTACGAGGAGCGGGAGAAACTGTTCGCCGAAGCTCTCCGACTGGCGCGCACCGCGATTACGAAAGCTCCCAATTTCGGAGGGCCTCACTATACGCTGGGGCAGATTCTGGAAGCGCGCCATCAGTGGAGCGAGGCCATCGACGCCTACGACCAGGCGATCCGCCTCGATCCGAACCTGGCGGAAGCGTTCACCCACCGATGCATCTGCCGGCTCGAGGTCTACGAGAGCGTCGTCAACCCGGTCGTCCGCATCGAGCGCACCGGAGCTCGAGAGCCGTTGAGCGCGCGCCAGGCCCGCGGCGAGGCGCTGTTGAAGGCCGTGCGGGACGATCTGGACCGGGTCCACGCCATCCGCGGGAAGGTCGACGAGAACTCGCGGGACGAGCGGTACGTCCAGGGGGGGATCGCCTTCGCCGAAAAGCGGTTCCCGGTGTCCAGGCAGATCGCGGAGCAGCTCATCGGGGAGACCCGGACGAACGAGATGGTCTGGTTCCTATTGGCCCGGTCGCAGGCCGCGCAAAGCCGCCTGACGGAAGCGATCGCGACCATGACCGACCTGATCGAGAACGTGATGCCCCAGCACTCGCGCGCCTGGCATGCGCGGGCCCTGTACAAGGCGCGGCTGGACGATCATCGAGGGGCGCGCGACGACTTCGCGCGCGCGGTCCAGCTGGATCCGCGGGAGGCCCGGTCCCACTGGGGGCTGGGGCGCGAGGAGATGAAGCTCAAGAACTGGCCGGCGGCGCTCCGGGCCTTCGACGCCGGCATCGCCCTGCAGCCGCCCGAGCCGCGGGCGATCCATGGTCGGGGCGAGGCCCGGGAGCGGACCGGCGACCTGGACGGCGCCCTTCAGGATTACGAGGAGGCCCTGCGGCTCGATCCGACCGCCGTGAGCGTCTATTACGACCGCGGCCGGGTCCGGATCCGGAAGGGCGACCGCGAGGGCGGGATCGCCGATCAGACCAAGGCGGCGGAGGAGACGCCGCCGGCGACCCGGGCGCAGCTGACCAAAGTGGTCGAACATTGGACCAAGGAAGTCGAGGGCGATCCGGAGGACGCGTGGGCGTGGTTCCAACGGGCGTTGATGCGGCGGGACAAACGGGACATCCCGGGCGCAATCGAGGACCTCTCGAAGGCGATCGCCGTCAATCCGCTGTTTGCCGCGGCGTTCCAGCAGCGGGCCAGGCTGCGGGAGGCCACGGATCCCGCCGGCGCAGCCGAGGACGATGCCGCCGCCCGCCGCTTGCGTGGAACAAAATAGACCGTCTATTTTGTTCCGGGTGTACAATCGGCCCATGATCCCCCCGGGATTGCTCCCGGAGAACACGGAACCGAAACGAGCCTCCTCTCCGTGGGTGCTGGCCGCCGTCGCCTTCACCGCCCTGCTGGCGCTGCTGGGCGCCGTCCTCCAGATCCGTCGGCTGGCCCGCGAACGGGACGACGCCGTCGAGAAGCTCGCCGCCATCCAGAAGAAACGGCCGGTCGAAACGACTCCCCGGCCGGCCGAGGATCCCGCTTCTCCGGCGGATCCCGTTCCGGCGCCGGCCGCGCCGGTCCCCCCGGCTCCTTCGGCGACCCCGCCGCGGGCGCCCGATGTTCGGGTCCTGCCGCCGCGTCCGGACCCCCAGCACATCGCGCAGGGGCTCCACGAATTCCGCGCCGGCCGGTTCGACCTGGCGGAGCGGCAGTTCTTCCGGGCGTTTCCCGACTCGCTCCTTTACCTCGCCCTGACGAGCCTGGCCCAGGCCCGGTACGCGGAGGCCCTGGGATTCCTGACCCGGGCGATGGTCGTCGATCCCACCTGGCTGACCCGGGTCAAGCCGGCCGACCTGTTCGGGTCGAAGGTCCCCTACAAGAACGTCCTCCAGGCCCTTGAGGAGCAGGTCGAAAAGGACCCCGTCAACGCCGACCTGAAGACCCTGCTGGCCTACCTGAGGTACCACGACAAGGGGGCGACCTACGCCAAGGCGCTGCTGGTGGAGGCGACCACCGCCCAGCCCGACCACGAGGCCGCCCGGGCATTTCTCGAGGCTTTGGGGCCGTAACGGTGTTGACAACCCCTCGGGACCCCCCCTATAATTCCCGCCAATAGCCGGTCGACGATGCCAACCTACGACTATAACTGCGCCGCGTGCGGTCACCGGTTCGAGCGGTTTGAATCCATCAACGACGACGCAGCAAAGGCGTGCCCGAAGTGCGGCAAGAAGAAGGCCAAGCGCATGCTGGGGACGGGCGCGGGCCTGATTTTCAAGGGAGCCGGGTTTTACACCACGGATTATAAGAAGTCCTCGGGAGGGGACTCCGGCGGGGAGAAGTCCAAGGAGCCGGAGAAGAAGTCCGAGTCTAAAGAGAAGAAAAAAGGGGAGAAGGAGTCCAAATGAGAGAACTCAAGGGCGACTGGCGGGACCTGTTCAACGGCTTCATGGTCGCCCTCGATCTGCGGAAGTGCTTCCTTGCCCTGCTCGGCATCTTCGTGACCATCTGCCTCTGCGGCGGCCTCACGATCTTCCTGGGCAACTCGCTCAACACGCAGATGGTATCTCCCCCTAAGGACCTCGTCCTTCATCACTGGATGAAGACCCAGCAGGATGCCTGGCACGTCATCTACAAAGAGACCAAGGTCTACAAGACGGATGCCAAAGGCAATGTCATCGGCGAGGATAAGCCGCACAACACCCCCACGCTCATCAAGGTCGGATACTCGATCCTCTTTGCCCTCCTCTTCCTCACGATCTGGTCGTATTTCGGCGGCGCGATCGCGCGCATCGCCGCCTACGAGATCGCGAAGGACGGCGAACGGATTGAGACCCGCAAAGCCCTGCAGTTCGCGCGCCGCAAGTTCTGGTCGTTCTTCTGGGCGCCGCTGATCTGCGTGATCGGCTTCTTCTTCTTCGCGATCTGCAACTACGCGGGCGGCATGGTCGGGAGCCTGCTCGACTACGTCTCGATCGGCGCGCCGCTCGTCGCCCTGCTCCTGCCGCTCGCCCTGCTCTCGGGCTTCATCATGACCCTGATCTGCGTCGTCACGTTCACGGGCCTGCCGCTCTTTGCCCCCGCGGTGGCCGCGGAAGGGACCGACAGCTTCGACGCGGTGAGCCGCGGCTTCAGCTACGTCTACTCCCGCCCCTGGCACTACATCTGGTACCAGCTGGCGAGCTCGGTCTACGGGTACATCTGCATCGGCTTCGTCATCCTCTTCGCGATCGCGATGTGCCACCTCGGCATCTCGGCGGGCGCGGAAGGATTCGAGGTCTCGGGCCTGGTCCGCAAGGACCAATTCCACAAGATCGCCAACAACTCCTGGGCGATGATCCTCTCCGAGGAGCACCAGAACTGCGGCCAGTACCGCTGGGATCCGCTCTCGATCGTCAGCGATCCCCATCCGTACGGACGCCTGCAGAACCTGTCGAACCACATCGTCAAGGTCGACTACAAGGACCGTGGCCTGCCTCCGGACCGGCAGGCCCATCATTTCTCGAGCTTCCTCGTGACGTTCTGGCTCGCCATCACGCTCGGCCTGGCGCTGGGCTACGTCGTCAGCTTCTTCATCTCGCAGCAGACGATGATCTACTACATCCTTCGCAAGAAGGTCGACGGCATCGAGATGAACGAGGTGTTCGAGGAGTCGGAGGAGGAGGCCAAGCCCGCGGAGGCGCCCAAGGCCGGCGCCGCGGCGCCCGCCGCCCCCGCCGCCGGCGAGTCCAAGCCCGCCGAGCCCCCCAAGGAAGAGAAGAAGTAACGGTTAACGATCCAACGTCGTTGGAACGTTGACAGTTCGCCGCTCCCACCAGCGGTGGAGGGCGAGGCCGATCAGGACGGCCACGGGCAGGATCGCCGCCGACGCCAGCACGTCCACGACGTAGTGATACCGCAGCGCCATCGTCGCGATGACGCATCCCGCCGAAGGCCCCACCACGATCCGGAAGGTCGGCCGGTGGAGCCGCCAGGACATCACGATTACGATCATCGAGACGAGCGCGTGGCCGCTCGGGAAGGCGTCGGGCATCGACAACTCCGCCGCCAGGATCGCCTGGTGGAGCCGCTCGCCGAGCAGCATGCCGTTGAGCTGCGGCGGCCGCGGCGACAGGAAGTGATGGGGCCCCACCGCCGGAACGAGGAAGTACCCCAGGTAGGAGATGAAGAGCGCCGTCAGGACGACGGCCAGGTACTCCTTCAGCTTGTCCCACTCCTTCCGCGCATAGAGCACCCCGCCCAGGATCATCGTCGACGCGAAATAGAACCAGTAGCAGAGGTGCAGGAGGTCGTAGAGCGGCAGCGGCCAGGCGAGGAAGAAGCCGTCCACGTCGCCGAACCACCGGCGGTCGATGCCCGCCAGCACTCGGTCGTAATGGTGGTCGGCGAAGGGATGGATCTGAGGGATCAGGTAGTGCATCTCGCGGAACGCCGCGCCGCACAGGAAGATCACGTACCAGTACCGGCAGAAGGTCCAGATCTTCCCGCCGATCCGCTCCTGCGCGACGATCACCAGCACGACCATGCACGCGGCCACCGCGTGATAACCCAGGTAGTACAGGGATCCTTCGGGGCGGAACGCGAGGACGACGAGGGTGACGATCCCGATGTAGCTCAGGATGACGAGATCGAACGCCGCGAGTTTCTTCATGAGAGGAGCCGAGCTGCGGCGACGACCGCCGCCGTCTCGATCCGCAGGATGGTGGGGCCGAGCGAGAACCGCCGCGCGAACCGGGCTTCCTCCTCGGCCGTGAGGCCGCCCTCGGGGCCGACGACGACGCATCCGCCGGAGGTCGGGGGCCGCTCCGTCCCTCCCGGCGCGGCGAGCCAGGCGTCGGCCGGAAGCTGCGCGACCGGCCTTTCGGGCGAGATCCTCATCACGGGCGCGCCCGACTGCTTCGCCGCGGCCAGCGCGATCTTCTCCAGCCGCTTCCTCTTCCCTTCGCCGGGCTCGACCACGCTGCGGGCGAACTTGACGGGGATGAATTCGGCGACGCCGAGTTCCGCGAGCTTCTCGACCATCCAGTCCAGGCGCGCCCCCTTGGGCGCGGCGGCGGCCACGACGACGCGGGGCAGCTGCGGCGCCGGGATCCGCTCGAGGAGCCGGATCTTCACCGCTCCGGCCGTCGATTCGATCTCGCCGGTCCACGACTCCTTCGGGTCGAAGACGGTGACCCGGTCGCCGGGACCGAGGCGGAGCGCCTTCAGGGCGTGGCGGGACTCTTCGGGAGACAAGACCGCCGGATCGGTGATCTTCTCGACAAAGAAGCGCGGCATGAAGGGCGGATTTTAAGTCCGCCCGCCTCATATTGCAATCGTCGACCTGCCGGGTCATACTTTTACCGATGGCCAAGTCCGTCGGCCTTCAGATCGTCGAGAACGTCGAACGGGTCGTGCTGGGGAAGAGGCCGGTCATCGAGACCGCGGTGGCCGCCCTCCTCGCCCGCGGCCACGTGCTTCTGGAGGACGTCCCCGGCGTGGGCAAGACGATGCTCGCGCGGGCCCTCGCGCGGTCGATCGGCGCCGATTTCCGCCGCGTCCAGTGCACCCCCGACCTGCTTCCCTCGGACGTGACGGGGACCTCCATCTTCAACCTGCGCGACCAGACGTTCGAGTTCCGCCGCGGCCCGGTCTTCACGAACCTGCTCCTGGCCGACGAGATCAATCGCGCCACGCCCCGCACCCAGTCGGCGCTCCTCGAGGCGATGGAGGAGCGGCAGGTGACCGTCGCCGGCACCACCCATCCCCTTCCCGACCCGTTCTTCCTGATCGCGACCCAGAACCCGATCGAGCTGGCCGGCACGTTCCCGCTGCCGGAGGCGCAGCTCGACCGGTTCCTCCTCCGGCTTTCGCTCGGCTATCCCGACGAGGCGACGGAGGTCGAGATGATGGCCGCCCAGAAAGAGCGCCATCCGATCGAATCGCTCCAACCGGTCGCGGAGGGTTCGCGGCTGGTCGACCTGCAGCGCAACGTCGCCCACGTCTACGTCCATGCGTCGATCCTGAAATACATCCAGCAGCTTCTGGCCCGGACCCGGCAGGACGAGCACGCCCAGTTCGGCGCGAGCCCGCGCGGCGGACTCGCGCTGATGCGCGCCGCCCAGGGGCTCGCGGTGATCCAGGAAGCGCCGTTCGTCACCCCGGACCACGTGAAGCAGCTTGCCCCCGCGGTCCTCGCCCACCGCATCGTCGTCAAGTCGCGCTCCCGCGTGCAGGGCATGGACGGCGGGCGCGTGGTGGAGACGGCGCTCCACGAGGTCGACGTGCCGGTCGATTTCGAGCCCGTGTGACGCGATGGAACCCGCGAGGTCCACGCTCTACCGGACGTTTCTCCTGAGCTCGCTGGTCGTGCTCGCCCTCCTCGGCATCGCGCTGCGGCTCCCCGCGTTCCTGGCGCTGGCCGCGGCGTGGACGGCGATCCTCGTCGCCGCGTGGTTCGGCTCCCGCCGTCCCCTCGACGGGATCACCGCGCGCCGCGAGCTTTACCCCAGCGCGTTCGAGGGCGACGAAGTGCCGGTCGAGATCGTCGTCGAAGGCCCGCGAGCGGCCCGCATGTTCGAGGTCGTCGATTCCTTCGGGCCGTCGATCGCGGTCGAGCAGCGGATGCTGGAGCCGGGGCCGCTGGAGCCCGGGCTGCAGCGGCGGCTGAAGTACGTGGCGTACTGTTCCCGCCACTGGGGGATCCACCCGGTGGGCCCGCTCCAGATCGTGTCGAGCGACGCCGCCGGGCTGTTCCACGCCTGGAAGAAGCTGCCGGTGACGGAGGACTTCGCGGTCTTTCCGCAGGTGTACGACGTCGCGGCGCTGCAGGAGCTCGGCGCGCGGTCGACCTTCGTCCCGCAGGAGAGCTCGGCCGGCCGCTCCGGCCAGAGCCTCGTGCCGATGGGCGTCCGCGAGTACCGCCCGGGCGACGATTTGCGGCGCGTTCACTGGCCCGCCACGGCGCGTCGCGGGTCGCTGATGGTGAAGGAGGTCGAGGTCGACCTCGCGCCGTACTTCAGCGTCTTCCTCGATCTGGACCGGCGCCACCGGGCGGGCATGGGGCGCAAGTCGACGCTCGAGTACGTCCTCCGGACCGCGGCCTCGGTCCTCTGGTCGGCCGTCCGGTCGGGCGCGTTCGTGCAGGTCGCCGGCATGGGCGCGAAGCCCCTCCAAGTGCCGCCGGGTCGGGGACAGAACCATCTCACGTTCGCGCTTTACGAGCTCATCCGCGCGGGGCTCGACGGCACGGTGCCGCTCCATGAAATCCTCCTCCAGAACCTGCCCTTCGTGCCGGCGGGGTCGACCGTGGTGCTGGTGTCGGGAACGGTGTTCCTCGATCTGGCGGCGACGGGCGACGTCATCGAGGCGCTGCGGAGCCGGGGCGCGCGGGTCGCCGTGTTCCTCGTGAACAACTTCTCTTTCCCCGCGATCGCCGGCTGGCCGCCGCCTCGGGTCGAGATCATGGAGAAGACCCGAGAGGTCCTCTTCTTCCTCCGCTCGCGCGGGGTTCCGGTGCGGGTGCTCGAGGAGTCGGACGATTTGGAAGCCGCCCTGGGCGGAGGGTGGACCCCATGAGGCGCCAGCCGGTCGAGTTCCTGCGCGCGCGCCTCCTGGCGCTCTACCTGCTCTCGCTTGCGGCCGTCGACGGCTCGATCGTGGCGTGGCGATCCGACCTGGTCGGCCGCTGGAGCCTGCTCCTCGTTCCTCCGGTCGTGCTGGGAGCCGCGTCGCTCGCCGGCGCGGCGATCCACGAACGCCTCTCCGCGCTCGCCGACCGCCATCTGCGCGCCCGGCTCCGGGCGGGCACCGGCATCGCCTACGGCGGCTGCCTCTTCCTCGTCTGCATGGGCCTGCTGTTGGGCCACCGCGACGCGGCCGAAGGCGGGGTCCTGATCCTCCAGGGCCTCCAGGTTGCGTTTCTGCTGCTTGCGGGATTCGGCCGCGGCTACTACGGGACGATCCTCAACGCGTTCGTGCTCACGTCGACGTCCGTCCTGGCCGGCGGGCCCGGAGCGGCGATCTCGGTGACGCTCCACGGCGCGATCGTCGCCTTCTTCCTGATCGTCGACCGCAACGCCCGCGTGCTGTCGGAGTATCCCGTCGAGACGATGCCCCGCGCGGGGCCGATGCTCGGCCGCGGGCTGCTTCAGGCCGTCGGGATCGCCGGGGCGCTCGCGGCCTGGTTCTGGCTCTTTCCCGCGGCGCCCTACGCCCCGCTTCAGCGGGCGGGCGCGATCCCGGTCGTGCCGGTGGACCGCATTGCGAGCCTGCTGGGCAATCTCTTCTTCGTCGCCGTCGTCTCGGCCGTCACGGTGTACCTGGTCCTGCGGCTGGGCGGCGGCGGAAAGAACGTCGACGCCGATGCGCCGGTGATCGCGATCGTCCAGGCGCGGGGGCGGACCGACAAAGGGACCGGGGCGGGCTACCGGGAGATCCCGCCGTCCGCGAAGGAGTGGCGGTCGCGCATCGTGAAGCTCTATGTCCGCACGACGCAGCAGCTGGCGAAGTGGGGCCGGCGGCGGAGGCCGTTCCAGACGGCGGCGGAGTTCGCCCGGACGCTGGCTCCGGCCGGTCCGGCGGCCGAGCTGACGGAGCTGTTCACCCGGGCCCGCTACGGGTCGGACGAGATGACCCCGGCGGAGTTCGACCGCGCCACCCGGGCGTCCCGGGAGATCCTGGACCACCACCGAGGCCGCACCTGAAAACCCCGTTGCGGACCCGGGTGGGGGACCCCAATCTGAAATCCCCAATCCGCAGTCCGCAATGGGTGGAGGAACCTTCCGGCCCCTGAGGCGTTGAATATACAGCAGTACTCTTGGCATCCGGGTTCGGCTACAATGGCAAGGGCAAGGGGCGGGTCAAGCCGGGAAGTGAATAGCGTAGGGTTGTTTTCACGTTAACTGTGATGAATACCATGAGAGCGCTTCTCCTCTCTCTGGCGCTGGCCTCGGCCGCAGCGGCCGACGAGGTCGTGCTCCGGAACGGCTCCTCGTTCAGCGGGGTCGTCCGCGAGCAGGGCGACAAGGTCATCGTCGAGATGGACTACGGCACGATGACCTTCAAGAAGGTGGACGTCCGCACGATCCAGCGCGGCGGGGAGGACATCTTCACCCAGTACCAGGAAAAGGCACGGACGGCGACCGACGTGAAGAGCATGATCGAGCTGGCCGCCTGGGCGAAGGACAAGGGCCTGTCGGGCCGCGCCACCGAGCTCTACCGAAAGGTGCTGGTCCTGGATCCGCAGCAGCCCGAGGCGCGCGCCGCGCTGGGCTACGAGAAGGTCAACGGCCAGTGGCTGGAAGGCGACGAGCTGATGACGGCCCGCGGCTTCGTGAAGGTCGCGGGTCGCTGGATGACCAAGGAGACGGCGGACCGGATCCGGGAGATCGAGGCCGCGGATCGGGTCGAAGTCGACCGCGCCAATCTTGCCCGCCGCCTGGGCGATCAGAAGCACACCGAAGAGATGACCCGACTGGGTTTGGAGCGGGACCGGCTGGAATACGAGAAGAGCCGGGAGAGCCGGTGGTGGTGGAGCCGGAACGGCTGGGTGTTCGGCCCGGCGCCGTTCGGCGGCGTGGTGGGGTACGTCCTCCCCTCCAACTTGGGACCGTCCCAGACGGTTCCGCCGTCGCCGCCGTCGACCGTGCCTCCGAACCTTCCGTCCCCGGTGCCGCAGGGCCAGCCGTCGCCCGTCCCTCCGACGCGGCGCTGAACAATTGCAAGTGAGGAGCAGAACGCATGTGGGCTAAGACATCGGCGATCTGGCTGATCCTGGCGGCGGCCGCCGTCGCGCAGGACGACGACGCGAAGAAGAAGGACGAAGAGGCGAAGGCCAAGATCGCCGACTTCAAGAAGGAACTGAAGACCGCCAAGGGCGACAAGGACATCGCCCGGGCCATCGAAGGCCTCGGCGCGCTGCAGCACCCGCGAGTCCTGGGCGAGCTGAAGCCGTTCCTGTCGAAGGGCGGCGAGTCCGCCGTCACGGCGGCCGAGCAGATCTCCAAGTACAAGAAGGACAAGGAGGCCGCCGAGAGCCTGGTCTCCGCCGCGAGCGGGACGAAGGAGAAGGACATCTGCGTGAAGTTCATCCGGTACGCCGGGGACACCGAGTACAAGGCCCTCGTTCCCAAGCTGACCGGCCTGTTCCGCCACAAGGATGTCGAGGCGGCGAAGGAAGCCGTCGACAGCTGCGCCAAGCTGCGGAGCAAGGACGCGATCGATCCGCTCCTCAATCTGTGGAAGGAGATGGAGGCGATCAAGGAAGAGACGAAGTCGGGCAAGAACGACACCGGCCTGGGCGGCCTGGGCGCCGGCATCGGCGTCGGGGCGAGCATGCAGGACGAGCAGCTCAAGCGGAAGCGGGAGCTGACGCCCGCGGTGGAGACCGCGCTCAAGAAGATCACCAACGAGGAGTTCAAGGACCTGCGGGCCGCCAACGACTGGTGGCGCAAGAACAAGGGGACCTTCAAGGACCTCGAGTAAGATCCTGTTGCACCAACCACCTCCCGGGAGGTACTCTCTTGACCGAGTACCCATATGGGCTGGTAATGGGTGCGTTATGGGTTGTCGAACCTAGACCTGGCGGAGAGACGGTTATGTCGAAGTCGCTGCTGATCCTGGCGTTCACGGCCTCGGCGTTCGTTCCGGCGTGGGCCGGCGACGAGCCGGGCGTCGACGAGGCGCTCAAGAAGTTCAAGAAGGAGATGTCGAAGCCCGATCCCAGCGTCCGGGCGTCGGCGGTCTCGGAGCTTGCGTCGACGAAGTCCGAGAAGACGGCGTCGGCGCTCGGCGGCCTCCTCGGTCAGGATCAGGAGCCGGTCCGCAAGGCGGCGGCGGCGGGCCTGGGCGGCTTCAGCGACTACAAGAAGAAGGTCGTGCCGCTCCTGCTCGCGGGGCTCAGCGTGAACGCCTCGGAGCCCAAGGTGATGGAGGCGATCTTCCAGGCGCTGGGCAAGCTCGACGACGACTCCGCGCTGCCGACGATCCACCGGTACTTCGAGGACAAGGATTCCGTCACGGCCGCCGCGGCGCTGATGTCGGCGGCGGAGATCCGCAACATCTCGTCGATCGACTTGATCATCGAGTTGATGAAGAAGTACGAGAAGATCGAGGCGAGCACGAAGGGCGGCAACAACGGCGGCTACAGCCTGGGCCTTCCGGGCGGCAACGACAAGGATCCGAAGGTGAAGCTCGCCAAGGACGTCCTCCCCGCCACGATCAAGGCGATGCAGAAGATCTCCGGCGACAAATGGGCCACGGCGAAAGAGTGGGAGCTCTGGTGGTCCAAGCACAAGGCGACGTTCAAGATCGAGAACAAGTAACCGGACGCAGTACCCCGTACCCGGTACTCCGGCAGAAGGCCCGTCGTCGCTCCTTTGCGGGGCCGGCTCCTCCGGTAGCGGGTCTCACCCTCCAGCACCGAACGCAACGGCCGTCGAAACCTCGTGAAGGCGTGAGGTGCGCTCTCTGCCTGTGTACGGGGTACGGTGGACTGGTATAGTGTCCGGATGGGCATTCGTCTCCGGATGCTGCTGGCGTTCCTGGTGCTCTACGTGGTCGCGTTTCTCGCCACGTCGATCCTCTCGACCATCCTGGTGGCCAACGCGGTCGACCACCGCCTGGCGACCCAGACGAACGATCTGGCCCGCTTCCTCTCCGCCCAGCAGGGGCTCATCAACGAGACGGTGCTGACGTTCGTCAAGAACGCCTACGGCGCCGAATCGGTCCGGGACGCCGAGCCCGGGGCGCCGGCCACGGGGGATTTCGTGTACCGCGCGGCCCTGGGGCCCCACCATGAGCTCATCATGACGTACAAGGCGGAGGTCGTTTCCGCCGAGAAGCGGCGGACGATTCTCCCGCTCGCCGGCGTGGCGGCCGCGGGGCTGGCGCTCGTCGGATTCCTCGCGCTGGCGACGGCGACCGCCCTCGCCCGGCCGCTGGAGAAGCTCGCGGACCAGGCGAAGGCGCTCCCCGCCGGCGACGTCAAGCCCGTGGGCGGCGGCGCCGAGCTCGACCACCTCGTCGACGCGATGAACCGCATGCTTGCCGAGGTCCGCCGCACGGAGCGGCTGGCCGTGATGGGCCAGATGGCCGCCGGCGTCGCCCACGAGATCCGCAATCCCCTCTCCTCCATGAAAATGACCGTCCAGATGCTCCGCGAGGGAACGAAGGAGGCCGAGCCGTTCGATCGCATCCTGCGCGAGATCGAGCGGCTGGAGCTGATCACGGCGGAACTGACCACCGGCGCGTCGCAGCCCATGCGCAAGGAGCCGGCGAAGCTGGAAATGGTCGTCGACGACGTCCTCGAATTGATGCGGCTCAAGCTGGACCACCTCGGCGTGCGCGTCGAGAAGGCCTACGCGTCCGTGCCGGAGATCCAGGTGGACGTCGCCCGGTTCAAGCGATGCGTCATGAACCTCGTCCTCAACGGCGCCCAGGCGATGCCGTCGGGCGGGCCGCTCAAGGTGTCGGTGGCTCCGCGGGACGGCCGGATCCGGTTCGCGGTGACGGACGGCGGAACGGGCGTGCCGCCCGAGGTCGGCTCCCGGGTCTTCGAGCCGTTCGTCACGACGAAGCAGGACGGAGTGGGCCTGGGTCTCGCCCTCACGAAGCGGATCGTCGAGGACCATGGCGGCGCGATCGGGTATGATACGGCACCCGGCGGAACCACGTTCTGGATCGAGCTGCCGAATGGCTAAAGTGCTGGTCGTCGACGACGAAGAATCCATCATCTGGATCTTCCGCAAGCTGATCGAGAGCCTCGGCCACGCCTGCCTGTCCGCCCCCTCGGCCGAGAAGGGGATCGAGATCGCCCGCGCCGAGCAGCCCGAACTGATCTTCATGGACGTCAAGCTCCCCGGCATGGACGGCCTGACCGCGCTCGAGGAGGTGCGCCGCGTCTCGCCGCGGTCCAAGTACGTCGTCATCACCGCCCACGGCACGCTCGACACCGCCGTCCGGGCGATGAAGCTCGGCGCGGTCGAGCATCTCTCCAAGCCGGTGGAGCTCGACGAGGCGCGGACGCTGATCCAGGCCGCGCTGAAGGGCGGTTCGGTGAATCGCGAAGTCGAATCGATCCGCAAGGCCGGCGGGCTGAGCGGCATCGTCGGGAAGTCCCCGGTCATGCAGGAGGTCTTCAAGAAGATCGCGGCGGTCGCCGGAAGCGAGGCGACGGTCCTCCTGACCGGAGAGAGCGGCACCGGCAAGGAGCTGCTCGCCCGCGCGGTGCACTACAACAGCGCGCGCTCCAGCGGCCCGTTCGAGGCGATCAACTGCGCGTCGATTCCGGAGACGCTTCTCGAGAGCGAGCTCTTCGGCCACGAGAAAGGCGCCTTCACGGGCGCGGTGCGCCAGAAGCCGGGCAAGTTCGAGGTGGCCGGCGGCGGCACCGTCTTCCTCGACGAGGTCGGCGAGATCTCGCTCGCCGCGCAGGTGAAGCTGCTCCGGTTCCTGGAAGACCGGAGATTCGAGCGCGTGGGCGGCACCGAGTCGATCGGGGTCGACATCCGGATCGTGTCGGCCACGAACCAGAACCTCGAGGAGCGGGTCCGCGAAGGCCGCTTCCGCGAGGATCTCTACTTCCGACTCAACGTCGTCCGGATCGACATCCCCCCGCTGCGCGAGCGGCGCGAGGACGTCCCGCTGCTCGTGGCGTATTTCCTCGACCTCGCCCGCGGCGCGGGCGTGACGACCGACGCCCTCGACCTGATGAAGAACCACTCCTGGCCGGGCAACGTGCGCGAGCTGCGCAATGCGATCGAGCGCGGCGTGGTGCTCGCGCGCGGGACGCCCATCCGGTCCGAGCACCTGCCGGAGACCGTCACGTCCCCCCGTCCGATCGGCGAGAGCGATCTCGAGGCGCGGATCCGGGAGCTGGTCGAGAAGCTCGTCGCGCAGGGTCAGGCGGGCGACCTCTATCGCCACGTCGAGGCGCGCTGGGAGAAGGCGCTGCTCCGCCGCGTGCTCGAACAGACCGGCTCCAACCAGGTGAAGGCCGCGGAGCTGCTCGGCATCAACCGCATGACGCTGCGGAAGAAGATGGAGCAGCACGGACTCTGAGGGGGGAAGAGGACAGAGCGCCCCCCGCACATCCGAGGCGCCCTGTCCCCCGTACGGCTCGATAGCGTGCTAGTAGGGGTTAGGCGTTCCCGCCTCGGACGGTTTCACGGTGATCGTGCCCGTCATGCCCTTGTCCTCGTGGTAGAGGCACACGTACCGGTAGGTCCCCGCGACCGTGAACGTCTGGCGGTACGTCTTGCCGGGCGCGAGGTCGCCGGAATGGAAGGCCTTGGCGCCCGGCGGCATCGAGACGTTCTCCTTCGTCTTCGCCTTCGAAGGATCGGCCGTCACCGTGTGGACGCCGTTCGACGAGTTCTTCCACGTGATCGACTCGCCCGTCTTGATCGTCACCTCGCGGGGCGAGAACTGGTGCATGGTCGTGATTTCGACCGTGCGGCCGCCCTTGGAATCGTCTCCGGACATCTCCTTGCGGTCGCCGTTGCTGCTGCCGCACGCGCCGATCATCGCGGTCAGCGCGACGAACGCCGCGCGGGCGCCCAGGTGCCGAATGGACTTCGCCATCTGCCTCTCCTCCAAACAGAACAGGGTTCCGCTGTAGAGCCGCGCTCCGGGAGATTGTTACGACGGCCGGTTTTTCGGTAACGCCGCTTGCGGGGACGGCCTCGTCCTTACGGGGGACAGGCGAGGAGGCGGTATGGGGCGTGGACAGGTGAGACGAAGGCAATCCGGGCTCCAGCGCATGGGTGGAAAAGAGGAGCGCACTTCCGAGGTGGGCCGGGCGCGGGCCAGGGTCGAACGGCGCGAGGCGGCCGGAGAGCCGCGGTTCGACATCGATCCGGGTCCGAGCACCGACCAGCTCCTCCACGGCCGGGGTCGGCGCCACCGGGCGCACGACGAGGATCAGCCTCGACGGCGGGTCAGTCCCCGACGCCGCGGCGGACCCCAGGGCCTCGAGCCCGAAGACAAGACCTAGCGGGAACGGGAACAAAAACGACGGTCTTTTTTGTTCCGGCGACGGTCAGGGGGCGAGGACGCGGATGCCGCCGGGGACGATCTCGAAGTCCCCGGGCAGGTGGCCCCCCGGGTCGCCGTCGACCTGGACCGGGACGGGATGGCCGTCCGTCGAGGTGAGCCGGACGCGGCGGGCCTGGTGGAAGGTGACGTCCGGCATGCGGTACTCGTAGCCGGTGAGCCAGCTCAGGATCGCGGCGAAGAACATCCGCACGATGTCGCGCTTGTGCCGGGCGCGCTGGATCATGACCTCGAAGGTCTGGTTGTCCGGCCGGGCGTGCGGGGTGAAGACGAGCGGGCCTCCGTAGCTCGGGACGTTGGAGACGGTGACCCACGCGGCCTCCGAAGTCACGCGCGAGCCGTCGACCTCCACGGCGATCCGGGGCACCGAGTACTCCAGGAGGCTCTTCATCCCCCAGTAGATGTACTGCCACATCTGGATCGGCCCGGTGCGGGCCGCGTGGAAGACGTGGACCACGTGGGCGTCGTACCCCGCGCTGGCGAACAGCAGGAACTTGCGCCCGCTGACGCGCTCCACGCCGAGGTCCCAGATGGCCTCGCGTCCTTCGCGGAGGATCCGCGCCAGCCCTTCGGGCGTCCGCGGCAGCCGCAGCTCCTTCGCGAGCACGTTCGCCGTGCCGCTCGGCAGCATCGCCAGGGGTGGAGGATCGGCGGGCAGGCCGTTGAGGACTTCGTTGACGGTCCCGTCGCCGCCGGTGGCCGCCAGCGCGGCGAAGCCCCGGCAGTCGGCGGCCAGCCGACGGGCGTCGCCGCCCTTCTGGGTGGGCGTCAGGTCGACGGTGCAGCCCTGGCGTCGGAGGAGATCGGTGACCGCTTGCGCCAGCTTCCCCGCCCGGCCGCGCCCCGAAACCGGGTTCACGATGATCTTGAAGCGGTCGCGCACGAGCCGATTCTACGCTCGCCGGGCGAAATTCCGCCAGATTTCCCCTATAATCGACGCTTCCATGAGGATCGAGCGACTCGACCTGCTCCACCTCCGCATCCCGTTCCTCCGCCCCCTCGAGACGAGCCTCGGACGCCTGGCCGATCACGAAACCGTGATCGTTCGCGCCGAATCGGGGGGACTCGTGGGCTACGGCGAGGTCTCCGCATCGGCGGCGCCGATCGCCTCCCCCGAAACGGTCCAGACGGCCTGGCATGTGATCCGCGACTTCCTCGCGCCGAGGCTCAAAGGCCAGGAGATCGCGGCGCCGGGGCCGATCTCCGAAGTGTTCGCGTTCGTCCGGGGCCACCACCGGGCGAAGGCGGGGATCGAGATGGCGGTCCTCGACCTCTTCGGGAAGGCCCAGAATCGGCCGGTGTGGCAGATCCTGGGAGGCGACCGGACCGAAGTGCCCGTCGGCGCGACGCTGGGGGTGGAAGAGTCGCTCGACGACCTCCTCGTCCGGGCGGACGAGGCGCTCGCCCGCGGCTACCAGCGCCTCAAGGTGAAGATCCGGCCGCGATGGGACGTCGAGCCGCTCGAAGCGATCCGGCGAAAGTTCCCCACCGTGGCCCTCATGGCCGACGGCGGGTCCGCGTACACGCCCGCCGACGCGGACCATCTGAAGAAGCTCGACGGCCTCGACCTCGTCGTGCTCGAACAGCCGCTGGGAGGGGACGACGTCGTGGACCACGCGAAGCTGCAGTCGAAGATCCGCACGCCCGTCGGCCTGGGCGAATCGATCAAGTCCTACGACGACGCGCGGCGGGCGTTCGAGCTCGGATCCTGCCGCTTCGTGAACGTGGACCCGTCGCGCGTGGGCGGACCGTACGCGGCGAAGATGATCCACAACGTGGCCCGCGCCCACAAGGTGCCCGTCTGGTGCGGCGCCGCGCTCGAGACCGGCATCGGCCGGGCCCACCACCTGGCGCTCGCGACGCTTCCGAACTTCACGCTCCCCGGCGACGTCGAGGGAAGCGGACGGTACTATGCCGAGGACGTCGTCGATCCGCCCGTCACGGTCACGGCGGAAGGCACCATCCTCGTGCCGAAGTCTCCGGGCATTGGCTATAATGTCGTCGAGAAACGGCTGAGCCGGTACGCCGTTCGAAGGGAGCCTGTGCTGTGAACCCGAGGACGTCCTCTTCCCAAGGTCGGTTTCGATTCTCTATTCTCGATTCTGACGTTCAGGCCCGCAGGGCCTGAACAACCAAGTATGTCCTGTCCTAAATGCAACGCCGCGCTGCCCGAGGGCAGCGTGTTCTGCAACAAGTGCGGCGTGTCGCTCGCGCCGCCTGCGCCGGGACTCCATCCCCTTCAGCCGCCGATCGCCAACGTCGCCCTCGAGCCCGAGCAGGAGCTCTGGAAGGGCCGCTTCTCCGGCAAAGCGCAGGGACTCTGGTGGGTGCTCTGGTTCATGGAGATGCCCCTCCTGCTCTTCCTCTGGTTCCGCTTCGTCCCGGCCGACGTCCAGAAGGGCCCCTACGCCAAGTGGGCGTTCGTCGCCGCCGCGGTCGTGCCCGTCCTGCTGATCCTGTGGAATCTGATGGTCGAGAAGATCTCGACCCGCTACCGCCTCACGACCCATCGCCTCTTCAAGGAGACCGGGATCCTCTCCCGCGAACTCAACGAGATCGAGCTCGTCCGCGTCGACGACGTCGCGGTCCGGCAGAACCTCGTCCAGCGCATCTTCAACGTCGGCATCGTCACCGTCATCGCGCCCCACGACCAGACCGAGCCGCGTCTGGAGCTCGTCGGGATCGAGAACCCGATCGAGGTCAAGGAGATGATCCGGACCCACGTCCGGCTCCGTCGGAAGGGCTCCCTGAACGTCGAGAACATCTAGTGCCGGCTCCGCGCAACCGGACGCTGCAGCTCACCGACGCCGACCGACGCTCCGTCGTTCCGGCGCTCTCCGGGCGCGCCCTTCCCGACCGCGTGTACTGCGCCGACGCGCTCGACGGCCTGAAGGCGAGCCCCGAGGCCGACCTGATCTTCGCCGATCCGCCGTACGACGCCGACCCCGACTGGCACGCGCTCTGGATCGCCGAGGGCGCACGCGCCTTGCGGCCGGGAGGCTCGATCTACGTCTGCTGCGACTGGACGTTCTCGAGCGCGATCCAGTCGGCGCTCGCCCGCCACTTCACGGTGCGCAACCGGATCACCTGGAAGCGGGACAAGGGTCGCGGCGCGAAGCGCAACTGGAAGCAGAACATGGAGGACATCTGGTTCGCCACGAAGGGCGACGACTATACGTTCAACCTCGTGAAGTGGAAGAAACCCGTCATCGCGCCCTACCGCGCGAACGGGAAGCCCAAGGACTGGGTCGAGGAGAACGGAGAGCGGTACCGGATGACTCACCCGTCCAACATCTGGATCGACTTGTGCGTGCCGTTCTGGTCCATGCCGGAGAACACGCCCCATCCGTACCAGAAGCCCGAAAAGCTGGTCGCGCGGGTGATCGAGGCCTCGAGCCGACCGGGCGATCTGGTCGTCGATCCCTTCCTCGGCTCCGGCACGACGGCGGTCGTCGCGCGCCGGCTGAAGCGGAAGTTCCTCGGCTTCGAGATCGAGGCCGACCACGTCCGGCTCGCGCTCAAGCGGCTCGCCGACCGTCCTTAAGGCAGCGCGTAGATCCGGACTTCCTCCGGCGGCGACTCCTCCCGGAACATCGTGCGCAGTCTCCCGCGTCTCCGGATCTGGAATGTCGCCGAAGGCGCCTGGTCGGGACGCTCGAACCCGGCCGGCGGCATCAAGCCGTGCATCCCGCCAAGCTGCGCGATCCAGGTCTCGTTGACGACTCGGACGTGCGGTCCGGCAGGGACCGTCTGGAACCAGGTAAGCCATTGACGCGTGTCCCGATACCCGTCGTAAAGGCGGAACAGGTACATCGTCCTCGGATCGGAGACGACGGTACCTGACGCGGGGAGCTGATCGTACGCCAGCCGGGCGCCTTCGGTCAGCCGGCGGGCGTCGGCGCGCAGGATCAGCGACGCGCCGATCGAGCTGACCAGCAGGACACCCGCGATCGCCACCGTTCGGACCGTCCGCCGGTCCCTCAGGAGGTCCGCGACCAGGATCGCGATCGGCACCTCCGCGAGGAGGAAGATGCGCGGATGGTTCCGGAGCGCGGGCTGATAGGGGATGAGACGGATCGGCCAGAGGATCAGCAGGAGGACGAGGACGGCCGCCCAGAGCATCACGGGCCGGAGGCGCTCCTCCTTCCGCCGCAGCGCGAGTCCCGCGGAGACGAGGGCCACGGCGGGCAGGAGGCCGAAGAAGGCGAAGCCGACGGAAGCGGGATTGACGAACTGGACGAGCGCGGAAACGATCAGCCCCGCCGTGGCCGCGGCCGACGGATGGAGTCCCGCGACATCCTGGCTTTGCGCGACTCGGATCGAGGTGAAACGGAAGAGCGGGTCGCCGGTGAGGATCCCGTAGACGAGCGCCTCGCCGGCGATCACGGCCGCGAATCCCGCCGTCGCCCACGCGTCGCGGAGCTTCGGCTTTCCCGCCACCGCGAGCATGGCGGCCAGGCCGAAGAATGCCGACTCCTTGAACAAGTGGCCGATGCCGAGGACGACGCCCGCCGCGATCAGGCCGGGGATCCGGTCCGACTTCCGCGCCGTGAGGAACAGAAGGACGGCGCCCGACAGAAACACCGCGAGCGGCAGGTCCGTGTGGGCTTCGGTCGCGAAGAAGACGTCGAGCGGAAAGATCGCCAGCAGCGCCGCCGTCCGCCAGGCGCCCGCTTCGTCGGTGAACTCGCGCGCGAGCCGCCACGCGAGAGCGATCCCCGCGAGGGAGAAGACCAGGTTCGGCAGCACCAGCGTGAATGTCCCCGCGCCAAAGATTGCGTAAGAGGCCGCGATCGCCCCAAGGTAGCCCACTCGGGTGGAGAACACGTCGGCGGCGGCGTGATGGCTCCGCGTCAGGACCGCGTGGGCCATGTCGGAGTAAACGCTGTCGTCGGATCCCTGGGCGCCGATGAAGAGGAGGAGGCGCCAGGCCAGCGCGCCGCCGAGGAGTGCGCTCCATCGGACTGCCGGCGAGAACCGCATGTTCTATCCCTTGCGGGCACGCACGCCGATTCTGGCGCAGAAGCGATGGACCGGGCAGAGGTCGCAGGTGGGGCCGATCGGCTTGCAGACCGCCTTGCCGTGGGCGACGAGCGCTTCGTTGATCACCGGCCAGAGGCGCCGGGGGACGAGCTCGACCAGCCGCCGCTCCGTCTCTTCGGGCGTGCGGGTCTTCATCCATCCCATCCGGTTCGAGACGCGATGGACGTGGGTGTCGACGGGGATTGCCTGACGGCCGAACGCGTAGACGAGGACGCAGTTGGCGACCTTGCGGCCGACGCCCGGATACTCCATCAGGCCCTCGATGGTCCGGGGGATGCGCCCTCCGGCGGCCTCGACCATCCGGGCCGTCTCCTGGACGTACGACGCCTTGGTCCGGTAGAAGCCGATCGGCTTGAGGATCTTCTCCACGCTGCGGCGGTCGGCCCGCGCGAGCGCGTGCGCCGTCGGATATCGCCGGAAAAGCGCCTCCGTGATGACGTCCGTCATCTCGTCGCGCGAGCGTGCGGAGAGAATCGTGCCGATCAGCGTCCGGAACGGCGACACCCGCCGCTCGGACCAGCCGCCGAGCATCGTCAGCGGATACCGCCCGGAAAGCTCCTTCAGGATCCGGGCGATCGGGACGGCCACGCTATTTCCCCAGCTCGCGTCCCGTCAGGACCTTGAACGCCTCGAGGTATTTCTCGCTCGTCTTCTGGACGATGTTGTCGGGAAGCACGGGTCCGGGCGGCTTCTTGTTGAACTTGATCTCCTCGAGGTAGTCGCGGACGAACTGCTTGTCGTACGAGGGCGGCGAGATTCCTTCCTTGTAGCCGTCCCGGGGCCAGTAGCGGGAGGAGTCAGGCGTGAGGACTTCGTCGATGAGCGTGATCGCGCCATTCACGCGGCCGAATTCGAACTTCGTGTCCGCCAGGATGACGCCCTTCGTCTCCGCGTAGGCGCGGCCCTTGCCGTAGATCGAGAGGGTCAAATCCCGGAGCTTCTCGGCCGTGTCCTTCCCCACCGTCTGGGCCGCCACGTCGAAGCCGATGTTCTCATCGTGGCCGGTGACGGCCTTCGTCGCCGGGGTGAAGATCGGCTTCTCGAGTTTCGCCGCCTGCTTCAGGCCGGCGGGCAGCTGGATGCCGCACACGGCGCCCGACGTCTGATAGTCCTTCCAGCCGCTGCCGATCAGGTATCCGCGCGCGACGCATTCGATGGGGAACGGGTCGGCCTTCTTCACCAGCATCGACCGGTCGCGGAGGATGTCTTTGTACTTCTTCACTTCGGACGGCATCTGGTCGACGTCGCACGTGATCATGTGGTGCTGGACGCCGAGGTAGTTGAACCAGAATTCGGACAGCCGATTGAGGACCTTGCCTTTGAACGGGATGCCGTTGGCCATCACGACGTCGAACGCGCTGAGGCGGTCGGTCGTGACGATCAGCAGGGAAGTGCCCAGGTCGAACATGTCGCGGACCTTGCCGCTCGAGACGTGCTTGAGGCCCGGAAGCTCCGTCTTGAGAAGAACGCTCTCTCCCATCGTGGTGCTCCTTTAGGTTGCGGCGATCAGTTTGGCCACTTCCCGGGGGTGGCCCGGGACGGCGCCCACATAAACTTCATAACCCGGACACGGGAACGGCTCGACGGCCGCGGGATGGAGGGACTCCCCGGCGCCTGACTTCAGCGCGAACGCGACGGCGGGGGTCGTCGACCGCTGGATCCTCGGCTTTCCGAAGATCGACGCGGCGGGGACCATCGCGCGCGACTCGGGCGACGCGACGAGGCGCATGAGCTGCTGGCGCGTCTGCTCGGGGGGCAGCCCGCGCAGGCCGCCCTGCGGGTCGCGGCGCCGCGCCGTCTCGTCGAGCGCTTCGGCGATCGACGCCTTTGCGTCCTCGATTGCCGGCGTCAGGTCGGGCACGTTCTCGAACTTCGAGAACAGCATCCGCGCGGCGATCTCCGGGTAGCTGCTCAAGACGGAGGTGCGGACGTAGATGCTTTTCTCCAGCCCGTGGAGGCGGCCGGAGGGTTCGAGCGCCACCCAGCCGTCGGCCACGAACCGCGCGCCCGACATCTCCATCAGGCCCCAGATCGGCGTGGGATGGATGACCTCCTTGGGGTAGACCAGCGCGATGCCGCGGCCGTTGATCTCGACCGCCGCCGCGTGGATCAGGAACCCCGCCTTGCCGATCAGGCGTCCGAGCGCCTCCATGGCGCAGGCGCGGAGGTCGCCGTAGTACGACGTGTTGAAGAGGAAGACCTCCTGCCGGGCGGTCGAGAAGTACGACGCCTCCGGCTCCGCGGCGACGTTGATCATCGCGTGGACGACGAGCGCCGGCTCGCGGGAGACCGTCTGGCCCGTGACCTCCTTCCACTCCGCCTCGGTCGGGAAGTTGTCGCGCCAGAAGTCGGCGAGGTGGTGGGAGTTGGAGAACAGGCGGATCCGCTTTCCGAGCACCACGGCGTCGTGGATGAACGACTCGCGCCCCTCGATCGCGCGCGCCGCGTGGGTCCGCAGCCGCTCGAGGAGCGAGGCGTTCGAATCGGGATCGAGGCCGATCGAGACGCGCGCGCGCGTCTTCGTCAGCACGTTCGAGAGTCCGATCAGGGTCCCGGGCGATTCGCTCATAGTCTGTTCACGTGGCAGAGGGCCAGGGCGATCGCGTCCGCGGCGTCGGCCGGGGGCGCATCCTTGAGTCCCAGGGTCGCGGCGACCATGCGCTGGACGAAGTCCTTGGTGGCCTGGCCGTTGCCGGTGGCGGACTTCTTGACCTGCGCGGGGGCGTAGTCGAACACCCGCGCCTTCGCCACGGCCGCCGCCAGCATGCAGACGGCGCGGCCCGCGTTCAGCGTCATCGCGTCCCGGACGTTCTTCCCCACGAACGGCCGCTCGATGACGACGTGGGCCGGACGATGGCGGCGGAAGAGCCGCTCGATCCCCTTGTGGATCGCCAGCAGCCGCTCGGGCAGGTCCTTGCCCCGGACGAAGACGCAGCCGCACTCGGAGAGCGACGGCTTTCGGCCGTTCACCTCGAGCACCGCGTAGCCGGTGCGGATGGTGCCGGGGTCGATCGCCAGGATCTTCATCAGGCGGCCTCCAGCGACAGTCGGTGCGACAGGCGGTCGTGCTCCTGCCACAGCTCCTCCGGAAGCCGGTGGCCGAACTTCTCGAAGAACGTCTTCATGTCCGCCAGCTCCCGGGTCCAGGCCTCGACGTCGACGGAGAGCAGCCGGCGCAGCGAGTCTTCGGGCAGGTCGAGGCCGGCAAGGTCGAGCGACTTCGGCGTCGGGAGAAATCCGATCGGCGTCCGCATCGCGTCCGCCTCTCCGCGGCAGCGGGCCAGGATCCACCGGAGGACGCGCAGGTTTTCGCCGAAGCCGGGCCAGAGGTAGGAGCCGTCGTCGCCGGTCTGGAACCAGTTCACGTGGAAGATCGCGGGCGCTTCGTCGCTCTTGGCGCCGACCTTCAGCCAGTGGTTGAAGTAGTCGCCCATGTTGTAGCCGCAGAACGGGATCATCGCCATCGGGTCGCGGCGGATGACGCCGACCTGGCCGGTGGCGGCCGCCGTGGTCTCGGATCCCATCGTGGCGCCGAGGAAGACGCCGTGGCGCCAGTCGAACGCCTCGAACACCAGGGGCGCGACCCGCGCCCGGCGGCCGCCGAAGAGGATCGCCGAGATGGGCACGCCCTGAGGATCGTTGAATCGCGGCGAGATGGCCGGGCACTGGCCGGCGGGAGTGGTGAACCGGGAGTTCGGGTGGGCGGCCTTCGACAGGCTCCCGCGAGTCCAGGGCTTCCCCTGCCAGTCGATCGCTTCGATCGGAGCGGGCTCGTCCGACCCCTCCCACCAGGGCGTGCGGTCGGGCTTGAGCGCGACGTTCGTGAAGATCGTGTTTCGGGCGATCGTCGCCACCATGTTGGGATTGGTCTTCGAACTCGTGCCGGGCGCGACGGCGAAGAAACCCGCCTCGGGGTTGACCGCGTAGAGACGGCCGTCCTTTCCGAAGTGCATCCAGGCGATGTCGTCGCCGACGGTCCAGACCTTCCAGCCCTTATAGGACGAGGGCGGCACCAGCATCGCGAGGTTGGTCTTGCCGCACGCGCTCGGGAAGGCCGCGGCGATGTAGGTCACCCGGCCCTCGGGATCCTCGAGGCCGAGGATCAGCATGTGCTCGGCGAGCCAGCCTTCGTTGCGCCCGATCCAGCTTCCGATCCGCAGCGCGAAGCACTTCTTGGGGAGCAGCGCGTTGCCGCCGTAGCCGGAGCCGATGCTCCAGATCAGCCGCTGCTCGGGGAAATGGCAGACGAACCGCCGGTCGGGACTGAGGTCGCCCAGCGAGTGGAGCCCCCGGACGAACTGGTCCGATCCGCCCAGGTGGTCGAGGGCGACCTTCCCCATGCGGGTCATGATCTTCAGGCTGGCCGCGACGTAAGCGCTGTCGGTCAGCTCGATGCCCATCCGGCTGTAGGGGGAGCCCGCCGGTCCCATCAGGTACGGGACGACGTAGAGGGTGCGACCCCGCATCGCCCCCCGGAACAGGGGGGTCAGCTTGTCGATCGCCTCCCGGGGGGACATCCAGTTGTTGGTGGGCCCGGCGTCGTCCTTCTGCTCCGTGCAGATGAAGGTCAGGTTTTCCGACCGGGCCACGTCGGAGGGATGGCTCCGGTGGAGGTAGGAACCGGGATTCTTTTGGGAATTGAGCTCCAGGAGGGTGCCGTCCTGGACCATCCCGGCGATCAGGGCACGGTACTCCTCCTCGGATCCGTCGCACCAGTGGATCCGGTCCGGCTGGGTGAGCCGGGCGCATTCATCGACCCAGTCGGTCACGGCGGGGTGCAGCGACGCGGGGGACACCGTGGCGTTATAGCATGACTTTCCACGACTCGCCACCATAAGAGGCATGCCCCCAGGGGGGGTGGGAACAAAACAAACCCAGCCTGGAACAAAAAAGACGGTCTTTTTTGTTCCAAACGACTGTCCATTTTGTTCCCGGCTATACTTAGGCGCATGACGGCCGCGCTGGCGCTTTCGATCGATTGCGACGGCTGCACGGTCGAGCGGCTCCACCGGGTCTTCCGATACTGGGCCACCGCTGAAGCGACGGAATTCGGTCCCGGCCTCCACCTGCCGGTCGCTTCTTCCATGTTTGCCTACTCGCGCCATCCCGGCGCGCCGGCCCAGGCGGCGTATCTGGACGGCGACCGGGCCGGACTCCTCGACGCGTGGCGACGGGGATGGATCGACAGCCTCCACGGCCTGGGGGATTTCGCCGCGGAGCGGCCCTGCACCCGCGACCTGGCCCGGCAGGCGTTCGAGGCGATGGCGGCCGACGGCATCCGGATCCGGGTCTGGACCAACCACGGCGGGCAGGAGAACGTCCAGAACCTGCTCCGGCCCGGGACGCTGGGCGATGTCCCGGGGGCGCCCTGCTACCTCGCCGACCTGGCGGCCGAGTACGGCATCCAGTACCTCTGGGCGAGCGAGCTGACCCCGGTGATCGGCCAGGGCCGCGACGTCTCCCCGGCGGAGTACTATTCGGCCCAGGTCGACGCCTCCCGCCTGGCCCGATGGGTGGCCCGCGCGGCCCACGGCTGGAGCGAACGGCTGGTCCGGAAGGCGAACATCGAGCCGTTCTCCGGCAACCGGCTCGTCGACCGGCGAACCCTGCGCGACGGCCGCGAGATGTCGGTCTTCCGCCGCTACGGCCGCTGGCGGTTCGACACGATCTCGCGCCTTCCCGCCATCCTGTCGCGGGACGTGCTGGACCGGCTGGCCGCCTCGAACGGCACGATGATCGTCTATCTCCACATCGGTCCGTCGGGCGACGAGACGCCCGAGACGCTCCGGGCGGGCATGAAGGCGCTCGACGACGTCGCCCGGCGGGCGAAGGACGGAACCCTTCAGGTGCTCAAGACCGTCGACCTGCTCGACCGCTACCGATAGTTCGGCGGGAGATCGAGCAGCACGAACTTCCGGACGAGCTCCGGATCGCACGACGCGATCTGCTCGCGCGTGACCGTGAGGCTTTCCGGAAGGAACTCGTCGACCGCGCTGTATACCTCGGCATACCGGTCGGAGATGAACTTCCGCTTCAGCCGGAGGGCGCCGCCCTCCTCCTGCGCGTCGTAGATGGGGTTCAGCTCCGTGCCCGTCACGAAGTAGTCGGCCCCCGGCCAGACCTTCGGCTCGACCCCGGCGGTCAGGGTGATCACGTCGTTGGGCGATACCTCGGAGCCGGTGAGATCGAGCGTCCGCCGCTTCAGGAAGGCGTCGAGCAGATCCCGGTCGCGATGGAGCCGGGGGCTGCGCGCGGCGAACATCGACCGATACGCCGCGGGCTCGAGCGGCGCCTGACCGCCGCGGGCCTGGAACGACGGGTCGGCGAGCCGCGACAGCAGCAGCGGTCCGCGGACCGTCCTCATCAGTTCCTGGGCGGCGCCGACGCGATCCGGCAGGTAGTTGAACGTGTCGGAACAGAGGGCCGCCTCGAAGGCGCCGTCGCGGAACGGCAGCCGCGTCGACGCGTCGGCGCAGACGAACAGGGCGGACGGCGCGACGAACCTCTTGGCCAGGTAGACGAGCGTGAAGTTGAAGTCGAGCCCGACGATCAACCCGCGAGGGATCCGCTTCGAAAGCGCGGCGGACAGGTGACCGGCGCCGCAGCCGAGATCGAGGACCGGACCGTGCGTCAGCGGCGTCAGGAGCGCGGCGGTGCTCAGGTAGGAGAGATCGCTGAACCGGTAGCGGAAGTAGTCGAGGTCGTTCGTCCGCCCCAGCCGCGCCGCCAGGTCGAGAAACGTCGCGTCGCGGTCGGCGAGGGCGTCGATGATCTTCCCGGTCGGCGGGAAGAGCCGGCGCGCGATCTTCGCGGCGAGGCCGTCGACGGGCGGGAGATGCCTCGCCAGCACCTCCTCCAGCCGGAACGATCGGTTCCTGGCCCAGTCGGTCAGGAGGGGAATGCCTTCGACGACGGGATAAGAGGCGCAGCCGCAGCGGAGCGCGTCGGGCTCGCGGGTCAGCGGTCCGCGGCAGGCCGGACAGGCGAACAGGTCGGGCATCTTATCGCTTCGTCGCCAGAACCGAAAAGGTCGGGCTCCCCCACGCCAGCAGCGCGGGGCAAAGCCGGAACATACCGGCGACGGCGCTTTTGACCAGCCGGAACTTTCCTGAGAAGGGTCCGGTGTGGGGAGAGCGGAGCCGCGGCTCGAATCCCGCCTCGCGGAGCATCCGCTTCACGAGCGACGGGTTCAGCGGGTACTCCTCGTACTCGCCCGACTCGGGATGGCAGACGAGATGGCGTCGCGGGTTGCGGAGCTCTCCGGTGCGGAGGAACTCGTCGACGGCGTCGAACATCTTCCGTCCGTAGAGGCCGCGGGTTCCGACCGCGCAGGCCTGGAGCTTCTCGGCGGGCAGGTCGGGGTGGCGCTTGCGGATCATCTCGCGCCGCATCTCGATGTACGATTCGGCCCGCTGCTTCTCGGACGGCACCGCGTCGGCATAGCCGCCCGTTTCGGCGCCCTCCCAGACGTCCGTCATGTCGTAGCCCGGATAGCTGCTGTTGTTGTCCTCGAAGACCCACACGCGTCCGCCGGGGACGAGGAGCGCGGACAGGTTCTTGAGCGCTTCCTCGGGCTCGCGGATGTGGGAGAGGCAGGCGAGCGTGAGGGCGCCGTCGAACCGGCCGGGTCGGAACGGGAGCGCCAGCGCGTCGCCCTGAAGGATCTGGATCCCGTCGAGGCCGAGGTGGCTCACCAGGCGGGCGGCGTCGCGCGCCTTCTGGCCGTGGTAGTCCATTGCGACCACGCGCGGAACGCCCAGGATCCGCAGCAGCGAGGCGTAGACCCCGAAGCCGGCGCCGACGTCGAGGATCATCTGGGCGCCGTCGAGCTCCCGGCGGATCAGTTCCATCTTCCGGACGTAGACGTCGAACGGGACGCCGTGGACGTAGAGGTCCGCGTGGTAGGTGTAGAACCACTCGGAGAATTGGGCGCACACGGAGGCCTTGTCCCGGCGGAAGACATCCCTCAGCCGGTCGAGCGCCGCGGTATTGATGGGGGTCGTGCGGTCCACGGGAGGCTCAGCGGAGACGCATCGCTCGTACTCTAGCACGCTCGTTCAGGGGCGGATAGAATATTCAGGTCTTCCATGGATTTCCACGAGCATCGATGAGACCCTGGGCGGTCCCTGCGGCGGTGGCGGCCGTCTTCGCCGCCGCGCTGTTCATCAACATCGGCCGTCCCTTCCTCCGTCATCGCGAAGTCGTCGGCGCGGTGTACGCCTCGATGGCCCGCAACCACGTCCGCCTCGGCTACGCCCAGACGCGGCTGGCGTCCTATGAGGTCAGCGCGCCGGACCTTTCGGTCTATCCGAACTGGAAGCAGTACTGCTACCCGAACCGGACGTTCCTCAGCGTCCTGATCACGTCGCTGTGGATCCGGGGGTTCGGCGACGGCGAAGCGGTCGTGCGGTTCAGCCTCCTGATCGCGGCGCTCGGCGCGCTGGCGGCGTTCGTCGCTCTCGCTCGGAAGCTGCTCGATCCCCGATGGGTCGGCACGGCCGCGGCCCTGTTCGCGCTCAATCCGATGTTCTGGTACTTCTCCATCGTCGCGGTCCACCTGACCTACGCCCTGACGTTCTCGCTCGCGGCTTGGGCGTGCCGGGTCCGGTGGGACGAGCATCGCCGCTGGCGGATCCTGACGTTCGTCTTTCTCTTCCTCGCGTGCGAAAGCGACTGGCCGGGATTCTATGCCGCGCTTTCGATGGCGATCGATGCGTTCGTCGAGCGGAAGAAGCCGCTGGCGGCCGCATTCTTCTCGGTCGGCATCGCGGTCTTCGGCCTCCATCTGCTCCACCTGTGGGCGATCGATCCGGCCGGCGGCGCGCTGGTGCGCCGGTTCTTCGCGGCGGGCGCGGAGCGGTCGGCCGAAGGGCTCCCGAACCCGGTGGCCTTCGGCCTCGGAGAGCTTCGGGAGCTCGGACTCTACTTCACGGGCGGACTGCTTCTGCTCGCGGCGGTCGGGGCGCGGACGCTTCCCCGCCGGATATGGCTCCTCGCGCTGCTCGGGCTCGACGAAGTGCTCTTCATGCGGTGGGCCCACGTCCATGACTACCTGACCTATCCGCTCGTCCCGTTCTTCGCGCTGGCGGGCGCCAAGGGAGTCGAGACGCTCTGGACGACGCCGCCGCGCAAGCTCGCCGCGGGGGCGCTCCTCGCGATCGCGGCCGTCCAGTCCCTCTGGATCACGGGCAGCCGGCTCACGCGGGAGGGCGCGTACGAGGTGAACTATCTCGCGGCCCGGGCGATCCGCGAGGGAACGAGCGAGCGCGACCGGGTGCTGATCACGATCGCCGACGAACGTCAGTTCACGCCGTACTACGCCGACCGCTACACTGCGGGCGTGGAACCCGGCGAGCCGAACCTGATGGTCCATCCGAGCGGCGAGCGATTCCCCGTCGCGTCGGTGGAGGATCTCGAAAAGTACTTCGGCGACTACTCGGTCGTTCTCGTCGGCGACCCGGCGCGGGCGGCGACGGAGATCCGGTTCTTCAAGGGACAGCGGCCGCCGTCCGAGTTCCGGTTCCTCGAGCCGTCCCATCCGCTGCGGGCGAAGCTCGAGGCGACGGCCCGGTCGAAGGAAACGCGCGGCGCGTTCGTTCTCTACCGGCTGCGCTGAGGGACGCTGTGAACGACCGCCGCCGATGGCTGGTGCTGGGGATTCTGGGGGTCGTCTTCGCGGGCACGTGCTCCATCGGCTTGACCCGCCCGTTCCTGAGGCACCAGGAGGCGGTCATCGGCCGCTACGGCAGCTACGCGCGCAACTTCGCGCGGATGGGGGTCTGGGAGTCGCGGTTCGGCATGGTCCAGGTGAGCGCGCCGGACATGAGCGTGTTCGGCGATTGGCGGGACCATTACTATCCCCAGCGGCCGGCGCTCTCGGCCGTGCTGCTCTCCTTCTGGACGCGGATCTTCGGCGACGGCGAGGCGTCGCTCCGGGTGAGCCTGATCCTCGTGGGATGGGCGTCGATCCTGCTGTTTCACCTGCTGGCCCGCCGGCTGCTTCCGGAGCCGTGGGACATGGTCGCGACCGCGCTGTTCGCGCTCAATCCGATGTTCCTCTACTACAGCATCATCGCGGTTCACTATGCCTACGCCCTGCTCTTCTCGCTGGCCGCCTGGGCGGCGGCGGTACGGGTGAAGGAGGGCCGCAAGTACGTCGTCCTGATGTTCGTCGCCGTCGTCCTCGGCTGCATCACCGACTGGCCCCCCTACTTCACGGCGCTGTCGCTCATGCTCTACTTCTGGAGAGGATGGCGCAGCCCGATGTCCGCGGCGATCGGCGCGACGGCGGTCGCCTGCTTCGGCCTGAACCTGCTCCATCGCTGGCTGCTCGATCCCGTCACGGGGCGCTTCGTGTCGCAGCTGATGGCCGTCGGGGCCCATCACGTGTCGCTCGGCGGCGTCTCTCCGATCAGGTATCTCTACAGCGAGGCGCGCGAGATCGGGCTCTACTACACGGTCGGCCTCGCGCTCGCGTCGATCGTCGGGATCGTCGCGCTGATTCGCCGTCGAGAATGGACGCCGCTGCTCTTCGCGCTTTTCGGCCTCGAGGAGGTGATGTTCTTCCGACAGGCGTACGAGCACGACTACCTGACCTTCTCGATGGCGCCGTTCATGGCGCTGACCGCCGCCGCAGGGCTGCGCGACCTCTGGGAGCGGCCGAAGCTCAAGCTCGGCGCCGTCGGGCTGGCGATTCTCGCCGCCCTCCAGGCGGCCTGGGTGAACGGCGACCGCCTCACGCGCATGGGCGGCAACGAGCCCGCGTGGCAGGCTGCCGTCCTGATCCACGATCAGACGACGCCGCGCGAGCGGAGCCTCGTGGCGATGGAAAACCCGATGATCGAGTACTACGGCGACCGGTACGCGTCGCGGATCGACACGATGACGAACCACCTGAGCCTCTCTCCCGTCGGACCGGTGGAGATCCACCGCATCGAGGATCTCGTGGCCCACCTGGAGCGAGGCGACGCCGGCTTCGACGTCATCGTGGTCGGCGCCGCGGAACGGGCGGTCGCGAACGTCGGGTTCTTCCGCAAGGTGGGGATCGGCCCACCCGAATTCGAGAAGTGGGGGTTCTTCACGTCGGACCATCCGCTGCGCCGGCTGCTCGCCCGGCAGGCGCGGCGCGAGGAGCCCCACGGCGCCTTCCAGCTCTACCGCATGAAATAAGGGGAACAAAAACGACCGTCGTTAGGAACAAAAAAGACCGTCTTTTTTGTTCCTATTCGCCGAGGTAGGCGTCCTGGATGCGCTTGTCGCTGAGGAGCACGTCGGCGCGGTCGGCCATGACGATCGAGCCGGTCTCCATGACGTAGCCGCGGTGGGCGAGCTTGAGCGCCATCCGGGCGTTCTGCTCGACGAGCAGCACCGTCGTCCCCTGGCGGTTGAGCTCGCGGACGACGTCGAAGATCTTGATGCAGATCATCGGCGCGAGGCCGAGCGACGGCTCGTCCAGAAGAAGCAGCTTGGGCCGGCACATGATCGCGCGGGCAACGGCGAGCATCTGCTGCTCGCCGCCCGACAGCGTGCCGCCCGCCTGGGCCTGGCGCTCGCGGAGGATCGGGAACATCTCGAACGCCTTTTCGATGTCGGCCTGGATCTCGGCCTTGTCGTTGCGGGTGAACGCCCCCATCTGGAGGTTTTCCAGCACGGTGAGGCGCGGGAAGATCTTGCGGCCTTCGGGCGACTGGCTGAGCCCGCGCCCGACGATGAGGTTCGGCTTGAGGTTGTGGATCTCCTCGCCGCGGAAGACGATGCGTCCCGAGCGGACCTTGTTGACCCCCGAGACGCACATCAGCGTCGAGGTCTTGCCCGCGCCGTTGGCGCCGATCATGGTGACGATCTCGCCCTCGTTCACGTCGAGCGAAATCCCCTTGAGGACCTCGATCGGGCCGTAGCCCGCCCGGACATTCTCCAGCGTGAGCAGAGGAGCCACTAGGTGACCTCCTCTTTGCCCAGATAGGCTTCGATGACCTTGGGGTCGTTCTTGATCTGCTCGGGCGTCCCCTCGGCGATCTTCGAGCCGTACTGGAGCACCGCGATCCGGTCGCTGATGCCCATGACGACCTTCATGTGGTGCTCGATGAGGAGGACGGTGACGCCGCTGTCGCGGATCCGCCGGATCAGGTGCATGAGCTCGATCGACTCGGCGGGGTTCATGCCGGCCGCAGGCTCGTCGAGCAGCAGGAGCCGAGGATTGGTGGCGAGGGCGCGGGCGATCTCGAGCCGGCGCTGGTCGCCGTACGGCAGGTTGCGGGAGACCATCTTCCACTTGTCCTTGAGGCCGACGAACTCGAGAAGGCTCAGGGCCTTCTCGCGGGCCATCGTTTCCTCCTGCTTCGCCCGCGGCAGGTGGAACGCGATCGACCACACGGGCGTCCGGCGCCGCGCGTCCATGCCCATGAGGACGTTCTCGATCACGAGCATCTCGGGGAAGAGGCGGATGTTCTGGAACGTGCGGGCGAGGCCGCCGCGGGTGATGTAGTCCGTGGTCCGCCGCGCGCGGCTCCAGACGACGTACGTGCCGCCCGCGCCGACGCCGAGGCCGACGACCAGCATGATCCAGACGAGCGCCCTCTCGGCCTTCTGGGCCCGGCCGACGGAGGCGAGCTCGGGCGTCTCGGCCCGGTCGATCTGCTGCTGGAGGGCCTTCATGTCCTCCGCCGCCTTCTCGGGCGTGGAGGCGATGCCGAGCAGCATCGGCGACGCGCGGCTGACGAGGCGCCACTTGAGCTTGCCTGCCTGGACCGCCAGGCCGAGCAGCCGCTCGTGGGCCTTCTCCCGCGACTCGAACACGCCCAGCACCATGCGCCGGCCGTCGTCGAGCGTGACCCACTTCCCGAGCCCCGATTCGACAGTGGCCTCCTTCGCGAACGCCATCGCCGACTTGTAGTCTTCGGCCTCGAATTTCTGGCCGAACGTCCTGAGCGTCCGGCCGTCTTTGACCAGGAGTGCCTTGCCGTCCTTCTCCTCGACCGTCGCGTCGGGCAGGTCCTTGAAGTCCTGCGCCTCCTGCCGCGCGGCGTGCTCGGTGTCGTGGATCCCCAGGTAGTAGCGGGCGGGCGTGACGATGAGCCACTTCCCGTCCCCTTTGATCGTCGTCCGCGTGCTTCCTGCGAGGCTGACGAGCGACTGCATCACCTCGAGGCGCCGGTTGGCCATCTCCTCGTCGTCGAACGTCTCGAGCGGCGTCTTCTTCTCGCGGCTCCGGATGACGAACTTGCCTCCCTGGGCCTTGACCTCGAGCTCGGTCAGCCGGTTCTGCTCCCGCTCGGCCATCACGTCGGCGCCCAGGAACGCCCAGAAGTCGTGCCACGCCTTGGCGCGCGGGAACGGCTCGCCGGAATCGGTCGCGTTGAGGACGATCGCCGCCCGCCAGAGCTTGTCGATGTTGGCGGAGAAGACGGCCATCGCCAGCCCCGTGAGGAGCCCGATCATCGCGATGCCCGCGATGACGCGCCGCTTGAGCGGCCGGCGCAGGTCGTGGCCGTCGAAGAGGATCGCGCCCTCGGTCGGCTCGTAGACGCCGGTCACGGCGTTGAAGACGGTCGTCTTCCCGGCGCCGTTGGGGCCGATGACGGAATAGACCTGGCCTTCCTCGACCGCGAAGTCGACCTTGTTCACGGCGGTGAGGCCGCCGAATCGCATCGTCAGCTGCTTGACCTCCAGGAGGGCCACTAGTCGACCTCCTGTTCCGCGCGACGCGAGGGGAAGATCCCCTCGGGGCGGAAGCGCATCATGAGGATGAGCGCGAGGCCGAAGACGACGAGCTTGAACGTGCTGAACCTCAGCTCGGTGCCGCTCGACTGAATCCAGTCGTCGAGCGCCGGCGTGAGGATGTTGTCGTAGCCCATGAGGACGAACGTGCCGGCGATCGCGCCGCGGAGGTTGCCCATGCCGCCGATGATGAGGAAGCAGAGGACGGTGATCGAGCGGTTGAACGTGTAGGAGTCGGGGCCGCCGGTCTGGTTGAGCGATGCGGCGTAGAGCGACCCGGCGAGACCCGCGAGCGCGGCGCCGAACGCAAACGCGGAGAGCTTCACCTGCGCCGCATTGAGGCCCATGCAGGAGGCCGCCAGTTCGTCCTCGCGGATCGCGAACCACGCGCGGCCGATGCGGGAGTCTTCGATCGTGCGGAGCAGGAGGACCACGAGGACCAGGACCGCCAGCGCGAGGTAGTAGTACCAGCGGAAGTTGCCGCTCCAGTCGAGGATCGAATCGGGCGCCGGGATCGGGTTGAGCGCGCGCGAGCCGTTGGTGATGTTCTCCAGGTTCTTGATCGCGAACTTGATGACTTCGCCGAAGCCCAGGGTGACGATGGCGAGGTAGTCGCCGCGCAGCCGGAGGGTCGGGGCCGCGAGCAGGACGCCGGCGATGCCCGAGCCGAGCGTCGCGGCGATCATCGCCGGCCAGAAGTTCCACTGGAACGGGAACTGGGTGACCGTGAGGATGCCGGTGATGTAAGCGCCGATCCCGAAGAACGCCGCGATGCCGAGCTGAAGAAGCCCGGTGTAGCCGACGACGACGTTCAAGCCCAGCGCGAGGATGCAGAAGATGAGGATGTCCTTGATCTGGCCGCCCATCCGGGGCGACGCGACGAGCGGGAAGAGCAGCAGCGCGACGAAGACCGCGATCGCGAGGATCCGCTCGTTCCGGCGGCTCATACCTTCTCCCTCGTGCGGGCGCCGAGGAGGCCCGACGGACGGAAGACGAGCAGCAGGATGAGGATGCCGAAGACGAGCGCGCTGGTCCACTGCTCGCCGACGTACTGGCTGCCGAGCGAGCGGACGAGGCCGATCACGATCCCGCCGAGCATCGCGCCCGGCAGGTTGCCGATGCCGCCCAGCACCGCGGCCGTGAAGGCGTAGAGGCCGTTCTGGTAGCCCATCTGAAACGACACCGTTCCGATGGTCAGCCCGTAGATGACGCTCGCGGCGCCGGCGAGCAGGCCGCCGATGGCGAACGTCCAGCCGATCACGCGGTCGACGTCGATGCCCATCAGCCGCGAGGCGATCGGGTTCTGGGCGGTGGCCCGCATGGCCTTCCCCAGCTTCGTGTAGCGGACGAAGACCGTGAGTCCCGCCATGAGCGGGACGGTCACGCAAATCACGATCAGATCCTTCAGGGTGAAGCGGAGCGACTCCGGGTCGGTGCCCGGGAGCAGGTTCATGTTGGGCAGCACGTTGGGGAAGTTGATGTCGGCCACGCCCTTCCAGATCTGGCCCAGCCCCATGAAGACGAACGAGACGCCGATCGCGCTGACGAGCGGGGTGAGCTTCGGGGCGTTCCGCAGCGGGCGGTAGATGATCTGATCCTGCGCGAAGTTCATCGCGCCGCAGAAGATCATGCAGGAGATGAACGTAAACAGCAGGCTGAAGATCACCTGTCCGGCCTTCGGCTCGGCGGGTTTCGGAGGAACCTGCATGAACTGGATGCCCAGCTTCAGGAAAAGGATGTAGCCGAGCGCCGCGGCGAGACCCGTCACGATGCCGGCGCTCCACGGCACATTCCTGAATTTCGCCACGAGAAGGCGCGGCGGGAGCGTGAACCCCACGACGAAGACCGGTGCGCACAGAAAAAGCAGGATCCAGTTGCTCGTGGGGACCGTTCCGCCGGCCAGGCCCATCGCGGAGACCAGCGTGAGCGCCAGGAAGGCGCCCAGCATGAAGAGGTCGCCGTGGGCGAAGTTGATGAGCTCGATGATGCCGTACACCATGGTGTAGCCGATGGCGATCAGGGCGAACAGGGTTCCGGTGGTGAGCCCGTTGATGAGCTGCTGGAGGAAGATCAGCATCGGCGGCGGACTAGTCTTCGCCCAGGAGGGTCTCGAACGCGAACTTGCCGCCCTTCACGGTGTTGCCGCTCATGGTGCGGAGGGTCGTGTCGCCGTTCTTGTCGAACGACCACTTGCCCAGGGCGCCGTCGAAGTTCTTGATCGTCAGGCCCGCGGCGCGGATCGCCTCGCGGTCCTTCTTGCCGGCGCGGCGGACGGCCTCGAGGGCGACCTTGCCGCACTCGTAGCCGTAGACCGCGTAGCCTTCGGGGTCCTTGCCGTACTTCTTCTTGTAGTTCGCGACGAACGCGGCACCCTTGCCGGCGAGCTTCTCGGGCGGGAGGCCGCCGAACGTGATCAGCGCCCGCTTCTCCAGGTTGTCGGCGCCGGCCGATTCGATGAAGGCCTCCTCGAAGCAGCCGTCGGGGCACATGAACTTCGCGTCGAGGCCGACCGCCAGCATGTCCTTCACCAGCTGGCCCGCCTTGGTCTGCGTGGTGCCGCCGAAGTAGATCAGCTGCGGGGCCTTCGCCTTGATCTTGGTCATGAGCGGCTTGAACTCCTGGGCCTGGGCGTCGATGCCCTCGTGGCCGAGGACCGTCAGGCCCTGGTCCTTGAGCTCGTCCGCCCGCGCGTGGAAGAGGTCGGCGATGCCCTTGCCGTAGACCTCGCGGTCGTCGAGGATGAAGACCTTCTTGAGGCCGAGCTTGAGGGCCCAGTCGGCGGACACGACGCCCTGGATGTCGTCCGCGGGGACGACGCGGACGTAGTTGATCTTCCCCGAGGGGCGGTATTTTTCGGGCTCGCCCTGGTCGCCCTTGCCCGGCTTGGTGAGGCCCGGCCAGCTGTTGGCGGGGCTGATCATGAGCATGTGGGCCTGGTTGAGCTTGGGCATCGAGACCTTCGCGGCGCCGGAGTTGTAGGTCCCGATGTAGATCATCACGTCCGCGTCCTTGATCGCCTGGTCGGCGTTCGCGGCTTCCTTCTCGGCGGTCCACTGGCCGGCGGCGGCGGTCGCGTCGTCGAGGTCTTCGAACTTGATGGTGAAGCTGCCCGACTTCCAGCCCGCTTCCTCGAACGCCATGGTGATGCCGTAGACGATCGAGTCGGTCTGGTTCTTGGCGGAGCCGGTCCGGGGGAAGCTGGAGACGATCTTGACGACGTTGGAGTCTTGGGCGGAGGCGAACGGCGCGACGACCAAGAGGAACGCGGCGGCGAGGCGGAGGAAGGCGTTCATAAGTTCCTCTTCTACTATGAGGGTCGCAGTCTAGGCGACCCCCCTGCTCGAGTCAAACAAAACCACCGGAAGTAATACGCCGCGGGCGCCAGATCAGACACCGCGCGTCGAACCTATTTGAGCTCCTCGACGAACTCAAATATGCCGTTGCGCGCCGCGTAAATCGCGCAGGGGCGGAGGGGGCGGTCGTTCGTGGGGCCGAAGGACCCGAGTTTCTGGACGGCCCTGAACAGCTCTTCCGGCTCGATGGAGTTCGCCTGATCGAGCGTCTCGAGCGCCGTCTTCATGGCGAAGTATCCGGCGGTGACATGGGGTCCCGGCACGGTGCCCATCCGGGCGGCGAGGTCGGCGGGCGCCGGGGCGAAGGGCGAGACGAGGAAGGATCCTTCGACGAGATCCGGCCGCGTCGCCAGGAACGAGACTTCGGGATGGGCATCTCCCGCGACCAGGGCTCCCTTGAATCCGTTCTGACGAAGGGCGCTGAAGAGCTTGAAGGTGGTGCCGTAAGGGGCAGTTTCGCCGGTATAGAACACGGCGTCGGGGCGGCTCTGAAGAATCTCTGCGACAAGATCCTTGTGTGCGGCCTCCACCTCGCGAAGGATCTCGAGATTCAGTTCCTTCGCTGCGGTGATGAAGCCTTTCGAGATGAAGGGGGTGGCCTGGATCTCGCGGTCGGTGATCAGGGCCACCCGGGGTCCGATCTTCCGTTTGATCCACGTCGCGGCATTGGCGCCGATCTGGACCGCCCCCGGGGTAATGGGGTACCCGCCCTGTTCCCAGGGGATCACCTCGTAGGCCGAGAACGAGATCGGAGCGTAGTTGTTCTTGAGATTCATGACCTCGCTGCCGCCGATCCACGCGGCGGTCCCCGGGGAATTCGAGGGCTCGGGAGCTTCCTGGACCAGCCGGACTTTGAACTTCCCCGCCCGTCCTTCCCTCTCCTCGAGAGCGAACGCGGCACCCCTGAAGAGGGCGTTGGCCGGCACCGTGTGCGCGTCGCCGTCCCGCATCAGGACGACGATCACCGTGGGGGAGAAGAGGACGTTGCGGAGCGCGAACCATCCTCCGCCGATCATGGCCGCCGCGGCGAGGAGTCCCAGGAGCCATCCGCCGGCGCGCTTCACTTCAGCAGCTCCTGGAATTCCGGCTTGCCGTTCTTCACGACGTACAGCCCGCCCGGCAGGGTCGATCGTCCGTCGGCCGGATGGAACTCCGGCGAGCTGGCGAGCTGCCGGTAGATCTCCGTCGGATCGCTCGAGGAGGTCTCATCGATCGCGTCGAGGACGAGAGTCGCCATCAGGTAGCCGGGGTAATCCGATGAAGCACAGGGGCTGGCGGGCTTCCGTCCGGTCACGCTCATCAGGTCGGGAACGAAGCAGGAGACAACCAACGCGCCTTCCGGCAACGGGGTCGAATAGTCGTCGTTGGGGTCGAAGATCAAGTACCGTCCGGCGAATCCGGCCTGCTCGAACTGTCGGGCCATGGGGGTCGCATCGATCTCCGTCAGGATGACAAGGTCCGCCTTGCTCGCCCGGAACGCGTCTAGAAGAGACCTGCCCTGAGGCTCGCTGCGGTCCGTGGTGCAGTCCAGTCCCTCGGGCCCGGCCTGGCGCCGGAAATCGGCGGCGAATCCGCTGAGGCCGCCGACGAATCCCGGGATGAAGACCCGGCGGATCCCCTGGCGTTTGGCCCATCGCGCGGCCGGGCCCCCCAGCTGGTCGAATTGAGGAATCAATTCCAGCCGTCGCGGACCGGGAAAGGAAGACGACGGCGATTCGACGCTCCAGTGCTCGAGAAATCGGTGGACGATCAGGTCTTGGGACGCCGAGCTCGATCGGCGGCCGTCGGTGAACATCGGCTGGATCGGCCGCCCGCCCGCTCGAAATCCTCTTTCGGTGAACGCCTGGTGGACGCCGGTTTCCTGCTCGGGCGTCCAATCGGCGACCATGACGAACTCCACCGCGATCGGCTTGCGGAAGAGGATCGGCCGGAGTCCCAGGAACCCCGCCGCGGCCATGCCGATCACGGCGACCAGCCCGAGCGTCCACCCTCCGACACGTCTCACGGGTCCATCATAGACAGCCTCCGGGGGGTCTGCTAGAGTAGCGCCCTCATGGCCATCGACCGGACAACCGTGGAGAAGGTGGCGAAGCTGGCGCGCCTCCAGCTGACCCCCGAGGAGCTCGACCGCTACGGCAAGCAGCTGGGCGACATCCTCGACTACATCGCCAAGCTCGAGAAGCTCGACGTGAAGGGCCTCGAGCCGCTGGCCCACGCGGTCGACACCGCCAACGTCTTCCGCGAGGACGCGCCGCGGCCGAGCCTCTCGCGCGATGCCGCGCTCCAGAACGCCCCCGAGAAGAACAGCGACTTCTTCATCGTGCCCAAGATCGTCGAGTGACATGACGGACGCCGTCTCCATCCGACAGGACATCCTTTCCAAGAAGACCACCGCGACGCAGGTCGCGGAGCGGTTCCTGTCGCGCATCGACGCGATCGACCCCAAGGTCCGCGCGTTCCTGTCGGTGATGAGGCCGACGGCGATCGCCCAGGCGAAGAGGGTCGATGAGAAGATCGCGCGCGGCGAGAAGGTCGGCCTCCTCGCGGGCCTGCCGGTCGCCGTGAAGGACAACATCTGCACGACCGACGCGCCGACGACGTGCGCCTCGAAGATCCTCGAGACCTACCGGGCGCCCTACGACGCGACGGTCGTCCGGCGCCTCCGGGAGGAGGACGCGGTCATCGTCGGGAAGACCAACCTCGACGAGTTCGCGATGGGATCGTCGACGGAGAACTCGGCGTACTTCACGTCGCGCAACCCGTGGAACCTCCAGTGCGTGCCGGGCGGATCGAGCGGCGGGTCCGCGGCCGCGGTCGCGGCGGGGCTGGCGCCGCTCGCGCTGGGCTCCGACACGGGCGGATCGATCCGCCAGCCGGCGGCGCTGACGGGGACGGTCGGGTTCAAGCCGACGTACGGTCGCGTGTCGCGGTACGGCCTCGTCGCGTACGGGTCGAGCCTCGACCAGATCGGCCCGTTCGGCCGCTCGGTGCGGGACGCGGCGCTGCTGTCGCAGGCGATCTCGGGCCACGATCCGCTGGACTCGACGAGCGTGGACCAGCCGACGCCGGACTTCTCGTCGGCCCTCGAGCGGGACGCGAAGGGGCTGCGGCTGGGCGTCCCGAAGGAGTACTTCGGCTCGGGCCTCGATCCGGAGGTGCGGGCATCGGTGGAGTCGGCGATCGGGAAGCTGACGGCGAAGGGGGCGACGCGGGTCGAGGTGTCGCTGCCGATGACGGAATACGCGATCGCGGCGTACTACATCGTCGCGCCGTGCGAGGCGAGCTCGAACCTGGCGCGCTACGACGGCGTCCACTATGGATACCGGTCGAAGGGGACCGAGGACATCCTGAGCCTGCTCTCGAAGTCGCGGAAGGAGGGATTCGGCCCGGAGGTGACGCGCCGGATCATCCTGGGGACGTTCGCGCTGTCGAGCGGCTACTACGAGGCCTACTACAATCGGGCGCTCAAGGTGCGTCGGCGGATCAAGGAGGACTTCGACCGGGCGTTCGAGCAGTGCGACGTGATCGTGGGTCCGACGTCGCCGACGCCGGCGTTCCCGGTGGGGGCGAAGGCGGAGGACCCGCTGGCGATGTACCTGTGCGACGTCTACACGGTGGCGACGAACCTGGCGGGGCTGCCGGGGATCTCGATCCCCTGCGGCCTGACGGGCTCGGGGCTGCCGATCGGTCTGCAGATCCAGGGCCGCGTGCTGGACGACGCGGCGGTGCTCCAGGCGGCGCGCGTCTTCGAGCGCGAGCTCGCCCTCTCCCTCCCCTGGCCCTCGTTAACCTAGTGGAACAAAAAAGACCGTCTTTTTTGTTCCACGGGCGCACGCCGGGGTGGCGGAACTGGCAGACGCTGGGGTTTTAAAAACCCCTGGTCCGCAAGGGCCGTGAGGGTTCAAGTCCCTCCCCCGGCACCAATTTCCGATTTGCCACGATTTGGGGGTCGTGAACCAGGCTACGGGCTCAGCGCAAAGGTTGTCCTTGCGCCAAGCACTTGAGGTCTTCGCGGGAGTCTAGTCCCTCGGACTTAACTGAGACCGTTCCAGCCCACAACGGCTCCGTTGAGGCATGATCGAACGTGAAAGATCGCTCGCCGGAACCGGCCAAGGTAAGAACGACGTTCTGATTCGCGGCGAACGCACGTGACCCACCAAAATCAACGGGCTTCCCCTTTTCGTCGATCGCCAATACTCCCAGCGGTCCTCCCAAGAGGAATTCCCATCCGGCTTCATCTGGAAGGAGAGTCTTCCGTCTCCGATGCAGCGTGAATGCCGAATGTCGGGTCTCTCCGGGGGCCAGCACTGTTTCGGTGTAGTAGTTTGCGTACCAGTGGACCTGCGGATTGCCGGCAGAGATGCCGTCCACGGAAAGCGTCCACTGGTACGCTCCCCAGCCGTTCCATCGATCGACCAAAGCCTGGGGTTCATTGCTCGTGTTTCGGACGGTCAGCACGCCGCGAATGAGATCGGGGCCGATCACAACGTGAGCGCAATTGAGAGCGAGTCCGGCCGTCGTCAGACGACGAGGGGTGGTGGGAGGAACCGCCGGTGTCTGGGGTGGGCTCGCCTGACGTCCGCAGCCCACCATCAGTAGGTAGACCGCTAGGGCCAGAGCTCGACCACTCATACCCCAATAGACGGAGGACTTGCCCCTCGGGCTCACGATAATTGATGGTTTTGTCCCGCCGAAGCCCGGGACCGAAGGAAAGCCTATCTTCGGGGCTCGTATCGCAGCGCGATCGCTCCCGAGACGTACTCCAGCCGGTCGACGAGCTTCAAGTCGAGACCCTTCGATAGCCCGGCGAACAACGTCGGTCCATGGCCGGCTACCCTGGGATGCACCACGAACTCGTACTCGTCGATCAATCCCAACTCCGCCAACGCCAGGGGAAGCTTTACCCCTCCCACGAGGAGACCTTTTCCCGGCTCCTGCTTGAGCTGCTGAACGGCCTTCCCCAGATCTCCGCGCAGGAGCTCCGCGTTCCAGTCGACCTGCTTCAGGGTGCTCGACACGACGTACTTCTTCGCCGCATCGATCGTCCGGGCGAAGGGGTCCAACGACTCGGGCCTCGCTCCCGTCCGTTCCGGCGAACGGAACGCCGCTTCCATCATTTCATAAGTGACCCGGCCGAAAAGGAGGGCATCCGCCCGGTTGAGGATCTCGACCGCGCGACGATGCAATTCCTCATCCGGGACAACTGCACGGTGATCGCAGCACCCGTCCAACGTGACGTTGATGGAATACCGAAGGGGTCGCATGATCTGAAGAGTACCCGTGATCAAGCAGCCTGACGACTGGTTTTTTGAGCCGCGCAGGCCGCTTGTGCCCCTGGTCCGCAAGCCGTGAGGGGTCAAGTGCCCGGTTGGAATTCCCTGTAACACTCGTCACGGAGCGCCTTCAAACTCCGTAGATTCAAAATATGAGCGACGATCTCCTCGCGCTCCTTTACGCTTCACTTTTCCTGGGCGCCGTCCTCGTGGCGTCCTTCATCCTGTGGTTTCGGTTTCGCGATCGGCCTGTTTGGGACAAGGTCCTCTTTGGTCTGGCAACCGCGATGATGGCGATTCTGATCGGAGCACGCTACTCGTTCAAAGGCTCGGGTCAGGCCGTCATCTCCATCCCGATGATCCCCTCGCTGCTGGTTTACCTCTGGTTTGCCGGACTCTGGGGGACTCGGCGGGAGCGCGCCGCAATCTATCAATGGGGGATCCGGCATGGCGTTCACATCACCAGCTTGGACCGCACGTACGAGCTGGGCCCCGGAGGACGACGCCTCGTCGCCGAATACAGGATCGTTGCTCGCCGCGTCAGCGACGGAAAAATACTGACGGGCCGAGTTCTGACGGGGCGACGAACCACCTCCCGACAAGGCTTCGACGTCTTCTGGGAGGGCGAAGTCCCGCCCCAGCACCTCCACCGGCCGCCGGGCGAGGGAGGTCCATAACGGCCGTAAGGGACCGATCACGCCGAAATCCGAATCGGCTTGCCGGGACTCTTCCTCGTCGATAGCATCAACTCAACCGGTCGACGCCGTTCCCTTCGGGACTTGAAAGGACCCTCCCATGAAGACGCCCCCCCTCTTCTGCCTTCTGCTGGCGCTGGCGGCCTGTTCCGGTCCGTCCCCGCGCGCGGGGGACGTCCGGAAGAACGGGACGATCCGCTTTGAGGTGTCCTGCCGCCCGGAGCTGAAGGCCGATTTCGAGGCGGCCGTCGCCCTGCTCCACTCCTTCTTCTACGAAGAGGCCCGGAGGCGCTTCCTGGGGATCGCGGAGCGGGACCCGCAGTGCGCCATGGCCTGGTGGGGAGTCGCGATGACCTGGTATCACCCGCTCTGGGCGCCGCCGACGCCCGACGAGATGAAGAAGGGCGCGGAGGCGGTCGAGAAGGCGAAGAAGATCGGCGGTCGCACCGACTTCGAAAAGGGATTCATCGCGGCCATCGACGCCTTCTTCAACAGCGACGAGGGGCCGGCGCCGGCCGAGACGGTCGCCGAGTCGTGTCACGGTCCCCGCGCCCTGAGCGCCCGGGC
>Ga0134121_10000037_pt1 | contig 141343 bp, 99 predicted proteins | sample KB301_FD_96463 | JGI IMG/M metagenome (GOLD analysis project Ga0134121, IMG submission 96463) | Terrestrial soil microbial communities without Nitrogen fertilizer from Kellogg Biological Station, Michigan, USA - KB3-0-1 | ecosystem: Environmental > Terrestrial > Soil > Unclassified ... | reverse complement strand
TGTATTCGCAACATCCTCATCAATGAAAATTTTTTGGCAGGAAGAAAAAATTAATATGCTGCACGTGAGCACTAGCGAATAATTTCCAAGTGGAATTTTTTTTCTGTTCATAAAATTTTAGGTTCTTGGAATTCCCCACCATTTAGGTCTTTCTCCCCACTTATAGTTTTCATCTTTGATTACCGGATGACCATCGAACTTAAACATTAGTCCAACTTCAATTGCCCCCATCACACCCTGCACTCTTTTAAAATCCTGATTGTACTGGAATCCTTCCCAAGCGTAAGCGATCTTCAGCCAATTGTTATTACCCAAGGGGGCTTGTAATTCTAATTGCGAATGAACCATGATGAATTTGTTGAGTGATACAAACTGCACATGATCATTCATCTCGCGAAAGAGATTACTCAGGAATTCTCCATTGGCAAAATGCCGGATGCCGGCAAAATTTGGTCGTGTGATCAAACCTGCGAGAGGAAGATTTACCTGCCATGCAAGAAGAAAATGTTGTTAGGGATTTCTGAAATGTATGAATGCAAATTTCTTTTCCGTTTTTATAGTGAAAGGAAATTCAAAACGATTTGCAACAGCCGCACTTGCCCAAATGGCAAACGTGTATGCAGAATTTTCCAGCCTCAAATTGATCTGGTGATTGTATTCGAAATTTCCATTGTATCCTATACGATAGTGAATACGATTGCAAGTGTGAATGCGATCATTCCAAAAACTTGCAAGCTGATAGCATCGTGATGTGTTAAACTTGAATGTGAGAAATTGCTCTGGTGCCGCATTGGTGTATGGCGCCTGAGATGTAGTCATGTTTTGGTCAGTAAAAAAAATATTCGTGTATCCGTTGTGGTTCACACCCCGATTCTCCAAACCCAATTCAAGTGCAAGCAATAGTCCGGTGGTATGATAAGTGAGGGGAGAATTAATTTCATCCTTATAGCTGTTCCATGCAAGTGAAGGCGACAGCGTGAAGTAATGATTTGATTTTTGTTTGGTGGAGTCACGATTGGAAAAATCGGAAGCAAGAACAAATTGATTGGCACCAAATATCATGGCACTCGAAAAAATAAAAGTAATGACTAAGAAATTTTTCTTCATTTCATTTCCGAAAATACAAAACGAAAGAAAGAGTCGTCATTGCGGAAAGCGAAGGGTCGGCATTTTTGGGGAAGCGGCGACGACCTGTTCCGATTTTTCGGAAAGCAATCCGTTTTATACTTGCGAGAAATCCGGGAGATTGCTTCTTCACCCTCGCCCATTGAGGCTTTCCCTTCGTTCATCGCAATGACGAACAAGGCTTGACATTCATATTGTCTTTTACTTTTGTGACCGAAGAAAAATGAATTTCAATCTCATCACCCAAAATGATCTGCAATTCTTCCGTCAACTCATCGGAGAGAATTTAGTTTTTACTGATGCAGAATCGTTAGAAAAATACGCGCATGATGAAACGGAAGATCTTAAGTTCCCTCCCGAAGTAATTCTCAAACCTTCTTCTCCGGAACAAATTGCCGGCATCTTAAAATACTGCAACGAAAAAAAAATTGCCGTGACCCCGCGCGCTGCAGGAACAGGTTTAAGCGGCGGTGCACTCCCCGTACATGCAGGCGTAATTCTCTCGATAGAAAAACTGAATCATATTCTCGGCATTGATGAGCGGAATCACCAGGTAACGGTAGAGCCGGGAGTGATCACGCATGTGTTGCAGGAAGCGGTGAAAGAAAAAGGCCTATTCTATCCACCCGATCCCGCCAGCAAAGGCTCGTGTTTCATTGGTGGCAACGTTGCAGAAAATTCCGGCGGACCAAAAGCGGTGAAGTATGGAGTAGTGAAAGATTATGTGTTGAATCTCGAAGTCGTACTTCCCACCGGAGAAATTATCTGGACCGGTGCTAACGTCCTCAAGAATGCCACCGGCTACAATCTCACGCAACTCATCGTTGGCAGTGAAGGGACATTGGGTATCGTCACCAAAATTGTGTTGCGATTAATTCCGCATCCGCAATTTGATTTGCTCATGCTTGTTCCGTTTCGCTCTGCGGTTGAGGCATGTGAAGCAGTCAATACAATCTTCATGGCCGGCATTACTCCCTCTGCAATGGAATTCATGGAACGCGACGCAATTGATTGGACCATGCAGTTTGTGGCAGGGGCACAAAATTTTATGCCCTTACATGAAAAAGATATTGCCGCTCATCTGCTGATTGAAGTAGATGGAAATAATATCGAACAACTCATGAACGACATGGAGACGATCACCGTTCTGCTGCAGCATTTTGACACAGGGGAAATTCTGTTTGCAGATTCCTCAGATCAGAAACAGGAATTATGGAAGCTGAGAAGAAGCGTTGCCGAAGCAGTGAAACATCATTCAGTTTACAAAGAAGAAGACACCGTCGTTCCCCGCGCCGAGTTGCCAAAGTTGCTGGGCGGGGTGAAGGAGATCGGCGCGAAATACGGATTTCAATCTGTTTGCTACGGACATGTTGGTGACGGTAATCTTCACGTCAACATCATCAAAGGAAATTTGAGTGATGATGATTGGAAAACAAAATTACCGCTCGGGATCCGCGAAATTTTTCAGCTGTGTTTTTCGCTTGGGGGAACCATCAGCGGTGAGCATGGCATCGGTTGGGTGCAGAAACCCTACATGGATGTTGTCTTCAATGAAACTCAACTTGGGCTGATGAAAAAAATTAAAAAGGTGTTTGACCCGAATGGCATTTTGAATCCGGGAAAAATATTTTGAATAAAACAACCCAGGGAAACTTCTGATTGATTTCGAAGTCATAATTTTGAACCATAATTTCTTTTATGAAAGCAAAGTTTTCAGGAATTTTTCTTTTCATGCTCCTTCCTTTCTTTGTATTTTCTCAAAGTGATTCATCTTCGACTCACTCACAACCGCATAAACCTTTTTCTGACCGCATTAATGTAGGTGGTAGTCTCGGACTTAGTTTCGGCAACATTACCTCGGTTGAAATTGCTCCCGTAGTGACATATCAAATTACTGATGACTGGCTCGGAGGACTCGGTGCCCGGTACATTTACTTCAGTTATAATGATCCGTACAGCAACTATGGATTCACAACCAGTATTTACGGTGGAACGCTTTTAACGCGATATAATCTCTTCAGGGGATTTTTCGGAGAGGCAGATTTAGAATTAAACAATACTTATGATCTGCTGTCATTGGAAACCACCGGAATAGTAAAACGTGTTTGGGTTCCATCATTGCTTCTCGGAGGCGGATATGCACAGAAAATAGGCGGGCGATCAGTATTTTTTATTTCGGTGCTCTACGATGTAATTCAAGACCCCAATAGTCCTTACTGGGGCATCCCGGTAATTCGCGGGGGGATATCGTTTGGACTTTGAACGCTGTTACGCTCGTTTCTTTCCGATATAATTTTGTCTACTTTCACTTCCTTCCCAAACCAAATACGATGAACGACTTCACCCGTCTGTTCGATTTACCCTATTATCAGCAGGCAAATTTTCCAAAGCAGGATTGCCTGAATAAAAAAGCAAATGGTATATGGAGTAGTTACAACACTCAGGATGTGATTGACAATATGAACAAGGTGAGTATGGCCTTGCTTGCATCGGGTATTAAGAAAGGCGATGTGATTTCTATTGTAAGCGATAATCGTCCGCAATGGAATTTTGTTGACCTGGGTAGCATGCAAATCGGCGGCATCACCGTTCCGATTTATCCCACTATCAGTGATGAAGATTATACATTCATCATGAACAATGCAGAAACTCAACTCCTTTTTGTTTCATCAAAGGAATTGTATGAGCGCATGAAGATTTTACAGCCATCCATTCCTTCACTCAAAGAAATTTTTACGTTCAATGATGTTGCCGGTGCGCCGCATTGGGATGAATTTCTAAAACGGGCGGAAGGATTTGATGCCCATCGCCTGAAGCAAGCGAGCGACGATGTAAGTGAAAAAGACATTGCCTGCATGATCTACACGTCAGGCACCACGGGTTTTCCGAAAGGCGTGATGCTTTCACATTTCAATATCTGTGAAAACCTGAAATCAGTCTCCGACATCCTTCCTATTAATGAAACTCACAAGGCACTCAGTTTCCTTCCGCTTAACCACGTGTTTGAAAAACTCGTTGTGTATGCCTACCTCATGAAAGGCATTTCTGTTTACTACGCGGAAAGCATGGACACCATCGGAGAAAATATGCGCGAGGTGAAGCCGCATTTCTTCACCTGTGTTCCGCGTCTGCTCGAAAAAGTGTACGAGCGCATATTGGCAAAAGGGTTGGAGCTGAAGGGAGTGAAGCGGGCACTTTTTTTCTGGGCATTGAATCTCGGGGAGCAATGGGATAATCAGAAAGACCTCGGATGGTGGTACTATCTCAAATTGAAGATTGCCCGCAAACTAATTTTCAGCAAGTGGCTTGACGCATTGGGAGGAAATGTGTTCGCCATTATTTCAGGCTCCGCCCCGCTGAATCCAAAGTTAGGAAGAGTGTTTACTGCCGCGGGAATCGTGATCATGGAAGGATATGGACTTACGGAAACTTCACCCGTGCTAACAGTGAATCGTTATAACCTCAAGGAAAATATTCTTGGTACAGTAGGCCTTGTAATCCACGGTGTCGAAGTAAAACTTGCCGATGACGGAGAAATTCTCGCGCGCGGCAATAACATCATGGCAGGTTACTATAAACTTCCCGATGAAACGGCGAGGGTAATTGATCGTGACGGATGGTTCCAGACCGGCGATATTGGCGTGTGGGTGAACGAAAAATTTTTGAAGATCACCGATCGCAAGAAAGAATTGCTCAAAACATCGGGAGGAAAATATGTAGCGCCGCAGCCGATTGAAAACAAATTCAAAGAATCACATTTCATAGAGCAGATGATGGTAGCGGGTGATGGAAAGAAATTTGTGTCAGCGCTTATTGTGCCCTCGTTTCAGTATCTGAAATCATGGGCTGAAAAAAACGGAATCACCTTCGCATCGAATGAAGAAGCAGCAAATCATCCGCGCATCATTGAAAAATTTAAGGAAGTGGTAGATGAAAAGAATACCAACTTCGGACACACAGAACAGATAAAAAAATTCAAGCTGGTCGCTGAGGAGTGGACCATTCAGGGCGGACAGTTAACTCCCACCATGAAACTGAAGAGAAAAGTAATCAGGGAGCGATATAAAGATTTGATTGAGGCGATGTACTTAGATGAACAGGCGAAAGAAATTTTTTAACTTTAACAACATGGAAACAATTGAGCAAACAAAAAAGGCCACAATAGAAGATTATCAAAAACTTCCTGAAGGCGCACGATTTGAATTGATAGAAGGACATTTAGTTCAGGAGCCATCGCCTGAATATGGACATCAGCGCCTTTCAATGAGTCTTTCATCTCAGATGCATCAATTTGTCGAGAAGAATAATCTTGGTGAGATACTCGCTGCTCCGATAGATGTTTATCTTGATGAAGAAAATGCTTATCAGCCTGATATTCTGTTCATCTCAAAAGAAAATCTTTCACTGATAAGAAGGAAGGGCATATATGGTGCTCCTGATATTATTATTGAAATTCTCTCTCCAACAAATGCGTACAATGATTTCGCAACAAAACTTCACATATATGAGAAGCATGGAATAAAAGAATATTTCATTGTTGATCCGAACACAAAAGAAGTGATTGCCTATTCACTTGTTGACAAAAAATTCAGGGAAGAATACCGGGAAGACGGAGTTATCACTTCAAAAGTTCTCCGCTACGAATTTCATTTCTGAATTCCATCTACTTCAGTGCAAACTTTTGAGTGCCCACCAAATAACCATTTTGATAAATCTCTATGGTGTAGTTACCCTTGGTATACGTATTGGGCTGGCGAAAGTAAAGGCAAGAGTTCATCGCCACATTCTTATAGTGAACGGTAGCATTTACACTATACGGAATCTCTTCACCGGTTTCTGCCTTATTGAAATTCTTAGTAGTAGTGCTCGAACCTGATAACAGTGTGCCATCAGGACTCAGAACACGGATATAAAAAGTTTGGGTGTCTGGTTCAGCAATATCATTCACCGGCAAATCGAAACACACTTTAAGCTGATCAGTTTTACTTGCCTTTTTGGTTGTAGCATCCTTGCTGCCTTTCGTGTGAATTCCTGTCACGGTTATAGAAGTTGGCCTCAGCAACGAACCGATGGTAACTTTCTTTGAAAGGAAAGCCACAGAATCCAATAACTGAGCAATCCTGTTTCCCTGTGATTGAACCAGGCCTCCCAGCGAATCCCGCTGCGTGGTTAACAATTTACCCTCTGACTGGAATTGCGCGACTTGATTCTGAAAATCAGAAGAGAGATTTTGCAAGTCGGCGATTTGTTTTTTGTATGCGGCTTCGTTCAGCTTATTTTTTCTGACTGTTGAAAGGAAGTTTCTCCGGCATTCACTTAGCTCATTTTCTTTTTCAGCAATAGTGATGTCGAGTTGCGCATTCAATCCTTTGTATGACGTGAGTGAATCGCGGGTAGCCGTATACATGGAATCGAGGCTTGCAATGTGAATGCTGTCAATATGCGCTTGCTTCACCAGTTGGGCGCGCGCTTCGTTGCCCTGGTAGAATCTGAAAAAGAAATAAGCGGCGATGCCCGCCACGATCACAAGCGCGAGAATAAAGATCCACTCAGAGCTGCGCCTTTCAGTTTCGCGTTGCCTTACGTCACCTTGATCCATTTTTGTAAAAGGTTTGGAGGAAATGAATTCCGAAAACTATAGGTAGAGGAGCTGTGATGAAAACTTTTGATGAAAATTTTACCAACAAGGCCTTGGGGTATTGTGGGATTTTAGAAATGAACGATAGACACCTGACACCTGGTGATGTCAAAGAAAAAGCTCCCCCGAATTTTCCGGAAGAGCTTTTCCTACTCACCAAATTCATTTCATCTCTTAATCATTATCTGCGACTTGAGTATTTTATCATTCGTCATCACCTTTATGAAATACATTCCTGCCGGAACATTATTCTCCAGATGAATTGTGTGAGCAAACACACCATCATTGACTACAGCAACTTCCTGTTGAATTATCTGTCCAATGCTGTTCATGATTTCCACCGATGCATTTCCGTTGTAGTCATCATTTAATTGTACTTCGAGCATGAATGTTCCATCAGAAGGATTGGGATAGAGATTCAATGAAGGCGCACCGGGTGAGTTGGCGGATGCTTCATCCAATCTGCATCCCGTAACCGTCTTCGAAAGTGAAACAGCAGTGCATCCATTGGTTGTAGTTGCAATGTAAGAGTAGGAGCCGGCTGAAGTTGCCGCATACGAACTTCCGGTTGCTCCCGCAACCATCAGATAATCCTTGTACCATTGATAGGTGTATCCTGAAACAATTTTAGCATTCAGTGTGACGGAACCGGTTGAACAAATGTTAAGTGAACCGGAATAAGTAATCTTCACCGATGCCGCCGGATAATTTTGAAGCTTGGTTCCCATAGATGTTTTGCTGCAGCCACTCGCATTTGTAACAGTCACTTTGTAAGTACTCTTCGCTGAAGTGGTATAGCTGCTACCGTTTGCACCTCCGATGTTACCGGATGAATTCATCCACTGATAAGTTAATCCCGTTCCTGTGTTTGCCTGGAAGGTAACAGCTACCCCCGGGCAAACTGTAACAGTTCCCGAAGGGGTTATAGTTGCTGATGGCGCTGAACTTACTGTAACAACCGTTGCAGCAGAAGTTGCTGTACATCCTGTAGAAGTTGTTACCACCACCGTGTAGGAGGCAGCTTTGTTAGTCGTGTAAGATGAACTTGTCACGCCGGATATATTGTTTCCATTCTTCTTCCATTGATAAGTTAGACCAGTTCCGGTATTTGCCTGCATCGTGAGATTAGAGCCTGAACAAATTGTTACATTTCCGCTTGGTGTAATTGTGGCAACACAATTCGATGTAACAGTGACATTGAACTTGCAAGTGTCGCGATTGCCTGAAGGATCAACAGCAATGTACGTCACCTGTGTCGTTCCCGGGAGAAATACTTCACCGGGATAATGATTCCGGGTTACGGTGTCATTACAGTTGTCGGAAGCTGTCGGTTCAGTCCAAGAAACAACAGGATTGTTTGTGATAATGTTTGAAGGGCAATTAATGAAATGTGGTTTCTCAATATCAAGTACCGTTATATACATTGTTGCGAAACCAACATTTCCCGAAGCATCCGTACAAGTATAATTTAATGGTGTGGTTCCTACAGGGAATACTCCCAGGGGAGCGGGACCGACAACCGGACCAAAACCGGGACAATTGTCTATAGCAACAGGAGCCGCTCCTACAACAAAAGCGCTGCATAACCCGGGATCGTTCGGGACTATAATATTTGTTACAGTAATTATTGGTGGATCAACGTCATCCACTGTTACGCTGAAAACACAATTGGTACCATTCCCCGCAGCATCGGTGAATCTATAGGTAACGAATGTAACACCAACGGGAAACAGAGCTCCCGATGGCAAGCCAAAGGTGAGTACAGGCGGTGGCAATGGATTAGTACAATTGTCTGTCGCAGTCGGCAAAAAATAATTCACAATTGCTCCGCAAGGACCAGGATTGCCGGGATCATTGTTCACATGAATATCCGCCGGACAAAAGGTTAGCACCGGAGGTTCGTTGTCAATCACGTGAATAGTGACCGCGCGCGTTGTTTGAAGACCACTTGCATCGGTTGCGGTCACATGCACCACAGAGCCATCAGTAAAGAAGTGACCACTTTCGAAATCGTAAGTGACTGCTACACCGTAACAATTATCGCTTGCTTCTATGATTAGAATGTCATCATAATTGATGCTTGCCTTGCAAAGTCCATGATAATTTGCCTTAAAAACATCAGGATTTACAATTAATGTCGGCGGTGTAATATCAATGACGTTAACATTAAAATTTCTACTGCTCGTATTACCATGAGAATCTGTTGCAGTAAGAACAACCGTTGTTATTCCTTTCTCAAAAAAGCTTCCTGATTCAATGCTGAAAGATTTTTCCACCTCTCCTCCGCAATAGTCAATGGCCGTAAATTGATCTTCGAAGTCAACTGATGCACCGCATTCCCAAACTCCATCAGAATCAACATCCGCGACCTCATCAATTTGCGCAGGGCCGTCAATTACCGGACCTTCGAGATCTACCACTTCAAAATCAAAGTCGCAGTATCCACGATGTCCATAATTATCCTGAGAAATATAATGGACGTGGTAAGTTCCTACTTCAAAGGTGTCATCCGGATAGTAGTTTTGACTGAAGATTTGTGCAGGCCCGCAAGCCGAGAAAGGTATTGGTTCGTCCCATGTCACATACGCGCTGCATTTATGAAAATCATTAGGCACACTAAAACTGTTGGGGCAATTGTTGAAACCGACCGGGCAGCTCGGAACTGATGCCGATTGATAAGTAAGGCATAGCGGATCGTTAGATACATCGTAATTATAATAAGAGTATTGAATAATATAATTACCGGCAGCAAGACTATCAAACTGAGCTTGGGAATTGTCACTCACATACTTTAACGATTCGAATCCCTGACTGTTTATTACTTCCACAAATCCTCCATCACAGGTATTTCCGGTAACGTTGACGACTAATCCTCCATCTGTTGCTGTACCGTTTGATGCTCCCGAACTGCCCCAGGTAAAATCGAGATTGCAAGCAGGTTGAGTGACAGTTAAGTCGGCATTCAACTCAATCCCGACCGGAGGGGGAGGAGGAGGAAAACAACTGCAAAAATTAGCTCCCGCACCGGTCCAGGATATATGGTAATGTCCTGCGGGAACATCATAATTAAATGCGGCGCCGTTATCTTCTATATCGGGAAACGTATTTCCGGCGTCAGTGCGGTGAACCGTGAGATCACCTCCAATGATGGTACATCCACTTACGATAATATTAATGTTTCCATTGCAACCAAAGGCTTCAGCTTCGGAAATAACGTAAGCGTCAATAGATGGTGCACAATTGCAGGCGCACAACTGTGCTTGAATTCTTGTGGCAGAAAAAATTAATCCTGCAAGAAGAATGCTGAAGAGGAAAGATCGTGTTTTCATTGTTTTAGTTTTTTGGTGAGAAGAAAAATTTCTGACCCAAACGTATCGCTGCGGAGAAGCGAAATCAATGATGAATGACTATGCGGTGGGAATGAGTTACAATCCGGTAGATTGAGGAAAGGATTCGGCGTTGGGCAAACCGATGCTATCGCTTCAAGCGATAGTATCGGTAATTACTTCTCACTAAGCCTCTTGAGAAACTCTTCTTTACTCCGGCGCGAAACATCAACGTGGCTTCCATCATCCATCACCACCACGCCACCGTCGCCTTTGTGATACTTACTGATGTGCTGAAGATTGATGAGATGGGATTGGTGCACCCGGAAGAAGTTGTAATCACGAAACATTTCATCGAACTCCTTCAATGTTCTTGAAACCAAAATTTTCTCACCTGATTTCAAATGGAACATCGTGTAGTTTGCTTCGGACTCACAACGAATAATATCATGAACATAAATAAAGACCAAGCCACCGGAAGTAGGCAGGGCAATTTTCTTTTCCTGCGCACCAATGTTTTTCAGGTTATGAAAAAGCGCATCGAGATGCTGCAAATCAGCAGCGCGGTTTTTGTTTTTGAATCGCTGAAGGGCGGCGGCGAGATCATCTTTTGAAATCGGCTTGAGCAAATAATCTAGCGCAGAAAATTTTATTGCTTCAACTGCATAGCGATCATACGCCGTAGTGAAGATGACTTGAAATTGAATATTGCTGACTTGCTTCAGCAAATCAAAGCCGGTTGAAGGTGGCATTTCTACATCAAGAAAAACAAGATCGGGATGATGAGCGCGGATGGCGGCGACACCTTCACTTACTGATTTGCAAACAGCCACAAGCTGCAATTCATCAGCATGATCACTCAGCAATGAAACAATGCGGGTGCGGCTTGCTTCTTCATCGTCAACAACAATGGCGCGAATCATGCCGCCAAGTTAAGAGGAGGTAATCAGAAGTTGCTGAAGAAATAAATGCTACTTGGTAAGTGCTTTCTGAAGTGATTGCTTTCTTTTCCCATGGCGTGCCTTATAGTTGGTTATCCATTCACTAACCGCTTTGCGGTCAGCAGCAGTTTCTTGTATTCCACCAATCATAGGTGTATAATCCTGAATATCATCAGGATTAAATTTAGATCTGCGTCGTTGTTTTTTTACGCGTGCAAATTTACACAGCAATTCTTAGGGGCAGCAGTACCTCCACTCTGGTTCCCGCTGCAAAATTTTTTTCATCAAAAAGATCTACGATATTGATTCCTGTTTTCACGCGGCGAAGACGGCTGAGAATATCCAACCGCTCTTTTGTGATTTTCATTCCAAGTGATTCTGATTTATGCGCTTTCTTGGTATTGATTTCAACAGATCGTGACCTGCCGACACCATTGTCTTCCACGATACAGACAAGCTGGTCATTTTCTTTCCTCAAAAAGATTTCAAGTGTTCCTTTTTCCTCTTTTGGCTGAAGCCCGTGCAGAATGGCATTCTCGACAAATGGCTGAAGAATCATGGGTGGAATGAGCGTATTCTCTTCATCAATGTCAGAGCTGATGTTGAGCTTGTACTCAAACTTATTGCTGAAACGCAATGCCTCAAGATCGAGATAGAGCCGAAGTGTTTCAACATCCTTTTCAAGCAGCACCTCCTGCTGCCGTGAATTTTCGAGAATGAGACGAATGAGCCGTGCAAATTTGATCAGGTAATCTGAAGCGCTCGCTTTGTCATTTGCTTCTACGAAAGCATTGATGTTGTCAAGGGCATTGAAAATAAAATGCGGATTCATTTGCGCACGCAACGCTTTCATCTCCACATCCTGAATCTGTTTTTCAAAATCAGATTTCTTTTTGCGAAGAAGAACCTGGACAATAACAAAGCCGAGCAGAACAATCAATACGGCAATGACAATACTGAAATTCCGAATTACCACTTGACGGTTGGCATTAGCACTGGCAAGAGCGATTTGCTTATCCTTCTTACCCGTTTCATAAATTGTCTGCATCTGTGCCACTTGCCGGGTACTTTCTTCATTCACCATAGAATCTTTCAGCGCTGCATATTCTACGTAGTGATGATATGCCTTCTGAAAGTCATTCGCCTTTGCATACACTTCTGCGAGCGCTTTATTTGACTGACTTAGGTAGTTTCTGTGGCCAATTTCTTCTGCGATCGCTCTCGCGTTTTCCAGATGCTTCAATCCCTCACCAGTGTTACCTGATTCTGCCAGTGTTTGACCATAATTAACTTCCACCATTGTAATATTTTCCTGATCTCCGAGGGCAGTAAAAACCGGAAGCGCTTGTGTGAAATAGCTAATTGCTTCCGGGAATTTTTTTTCATCACGATAAACATTTCCAAGATTGTTCAAACTAATTCCCAAATGAAATTCATCATGACTTTCTTTGGAGAGATTTAGCGCACGGGCAAAAACAATTTCTGCGCTGTCAATCTTATTTTCACGTTCATACACATCCCCTATACCGTGAAGGGCATTGATGATTTCGGCGGTGTCTTTGGCCGCTTCTGTCGCATTCAAAGCGAGCATGTAATATTTAATTGAGTTAGCATACTGTTTCATATTACTATAGAGAATACCAATGTTGGAGTAACAACCGATCACCTGATTTTGAAATCCGATTTCCTCACTAAGCTTAAGTGCGCGCAGGTAATAATCGAGCGCCACAGGATAGTTGCCCTGCAGGTCATTGATGATGGCAATGTTGTTGAGTTTACTCGCCATATCCTTCTTGTGATTCAACTCTTCATCAATGGCGTAAGATTGTTTGAAGTAATCAAGCGCCTGATCGTATTGACCCTGTGTAGAATTAAACACACCGAGGTTGTTCAGCGCGGCACTCTCTCCTGTGCGGAAGCCAAGTTTTTTTGAAAGGGTGAGAGCTTCATTCGCATCGCGGCTTGCATCATCCGGGTTCGAATACAAACTCAATCGTGAAATTTTATTCAGCACATTTACCTGGGAAGTATCAGCATGAGATTGCTGAAGCACAAGCTTGAGTGAATCAATTTGGCCGGCTTTTGTATTGAAGGAATGGAAGGCAAGAAAGAGCAGCACACAAATGAAGCAGATCATCTTTTTCATAGGAGAAAAATTTCCTATAATGATAATCAAACTTCATGAAAATTTTCGCGCTGAATAATAAGAGACTCTTTTTTATTCATTGACAAATTAACATAGTGTTACCTCACTAACGTAAGATTTCCCTTGCGCTTCAGCTCATGACCGTTGATCATGACTGCATCTGCATACCATAGATACACTCCTACTTCGTCAGGTTTACCGTGGAATGAACCATCCCACTTGCCATCAATAGCATTTGTTTCAAAAACGACCTGACCCCAGCGGTTGTAAACCGAATAGTGCAGTGTAACGATGCCGAGTTGTCCAAGTTCATGGAAGAAATCATTTTGTCCATCATTATCCGGGGAGAACGCTGAAGGAAAATAAATCTCATCATAGCTGACAACAATGATATTTCCTATCTTAATTGTATCACAACAATATCCATTGCAAGCTATCAGCGTCACTTCGAATGTGTCGAGCGTTGAGTAGTGATGCTGCGGATTTTCTTCCGTACTCGATGATCCATCACCGAAATCCCATTGATACGTGGTGGCGTATTGTGAATGATTCACAAAATCATAAGTTGCCTGCGATTCATCTACAGGAACATTGTAAGGTTGTATAATTGAAAAATCAGCAATGGGGATGTTCAATGAATTCACAAACTCCTCCTGAGTAAGTGTATCCTTGCATCCTTCCGGTGAAGTAACAATGAGTGTGACGTCATAGGTGCCGGCTGAATATGTTTCGGAAGGATTCGTTTGCGTGCTGGTAGTTCCGTTACCCAAATCCCATGAGTATGAACTTCCTCCTACAGAAGTATTTTGAAAATTTACGGTGATTGGCTCGCATCCGATTGCATTGGCGTTGAACGATGCCACAGGCAACGGATCAATGATAACAGTGTGCGTTTCAGAATTGCTGCAATTGTTTGAATCGGTAATCGTGATGGTTACAGAAAATGTTCCTGCTGAGGACCAATCAACACTGTAAGGTCCGCTACCGGCACCGCTCAAAACATTTCCGCCGCCAAAATCCCATGAGTAGGTAAGTCCGACACCGCCAACTCCCGTGTAATTGATATTCACAGCATCATTTGCACAAGCTTCCGTTGGTACGATGCTGAAGCTCGCATCGGGTGGATTGGATGCATTGATGTAGCTTGTTAATGTGAGGGTATCCCTGCAACCTTCTGCACTGATTACAATCAATATTACATCATAAGACCCGGCGCTATAAGTGTTCGCGGGGTTCTGTTGTGTGCTGGTGTTTCCGTCACCAAAATCCCAGGAGTATGAAACACCATCGAGGGATGTATTTTGGAAGATAACAAACAGCGGAGCGCATCCTTCATTGTTAGAACTGAAAGAAGCTACCGGCAAAGAATCAACCAATACATTCATGGTTTGTGTCTTTGAGCAACCGGTAAGTGAATCTGTCACAGTGAGTGTGACGGTCATGTTTCCCCCATTCGGCCAATCCACTGAGTACGGACCTGCACCACTGCCACTTATTACTGTGCCACCATCAAAATCCCAGGTGTAATTCAGATCTGATCCGCCACCTGTGTAAGTAATTGCTACAGGAAGATTGGCGCATAATTCCGTTGGGAAAATATTGAAGCTCGCATCCGGGATTGGATAAACAATTACGTAGTTAGGAAGTGTGAGCGTGTCACTGCAGCCGGCTGTGGTAGTAACAATCAATGTCACATTATAAGAGCCGGCATCATAAGTATGAGATGGATTTTCTTGTGTGCTTCCGTTGCCATCTCCGAAGTCCCAGGAGTATGTGCTGCCCATCACCGAGCTATTTTGAAAGTCTACTGTCAATGGCGCACAGCCCGTTGCATTCGCTGTGAACACCGCTTCTGGCAATGAATCAACAAGTATGCTTTGCGAAATGGTTATTGAGCATAAAGTGGTATCAGTGACTGTAAGCGTGACAGAACCACTCATACCGCTTGGCCAATAAACGACGTAAGGACCTGCACCGCTTCCACTCAAAATTGTTCCGCTGCTAAAATCCCATGAATACGTAAATGATCCGCTCACGGCGCCGGTATAGGTCACAGTCACAGGTATATTCGCACATACTTCGTTCGGAACAATTGTGAAGCTCGCATCAGGTGCCGGGAGGGCAGTAACATAATTAGTGAGTGTAATGGTATCTGTACATCCCGCAGTACTGGTTGCTATCAGTGTTACATCATAAACACCGGCGCTATCATAAACATGAGATGGATCCTGTTCCGTGCTGCCATAACCATCTCCGAAGCTCCAGGAGTAATTACTGCCGAGTAAAGAAGTGTTTTGAAAATTAACCGTGAAGGGCACACACCCAATTTGGTTTGCACTGAACGACGCAACAGGCAAAGGATTTATGGTGACAGGAATTGACTCTGTTTGCGTACACGAGAATGCGTTGGTTACAGAAAGTGTCACTATGTAATCTCCGGTATTCTGCCATTGAATAACATACGGACCTTCACCGCTTCCGCTGATAATTGTTCCTCCGTCAAAATTCCAGGTGAATTGATTTCCTGCTCCCCCGCCTGTGTAGGTAATGGTGACCAATTCATTGAAGCATGGACTTGCAGGAACAATTGTAAAGCTTGAACTCGGAGCGGGAACCACATTCACACTCACAGTATCCTTGTCACTGCATTCTCCGCTCGTGATAGTAACAATGTAATGAGTTGAAACAACAGGATTGGCAATTACAATTGAATCAGTGCTTGTAAATCCCGGCGGATCTGAAGTCCATTCGTAGGCAAAGCTTCCAATTCCCCCTGAACCATGTGCTGTCAGCAGAACTGAATCTCCTGCACAAACAGAATCAGGCATCGCTGATAAGGTTCCTGTTATGGCAGGAGAAACTGTGATCTTCACAGAATCTTTGTTCTGACAATTATCACCAACAGCTCCGGTCAGGATAAACCGATACACTCCGGCGCCAGGTAATGTCGCAACCGGGTCCTGACTGGTCGAGTCACTGAGATATTGTCCGTTGCTCCATAAAAATGGAGCGGTCCCTGTGGCATGCAATTGCACAGTGGCGCTGTTCACACATAGCACCGTATCAAGCCCTGCATCAACCGGTAACGGTTCAACAATGATGGTATACGAATAAACCCCTTGCCCTGATATCGGGCACGCATTATCTGTGACGGTAAGGGTGAACAGATAAGTTCCGGTATCACCCGGTGTCGTTTGCCATGTGAAGGATCCGAGAATGGGATTGGTGCCGATGGTAGTAAATGTTGCCGCAGGAATAACCTGGGCAAGGTTGGAGGTGAAAGTGAGTACCTGACCTGCATCAAAATCAGAACCGACAATACTAAATTGAAGAAGATTACCGGGGCACACCGTTACCTTGCTGCTATCAATAGCTGTTCCACCGTAGACTCCGAAAATGCCGAAGGGAATGGAAGGAACATTATCAGTGCATTCCTGAAACACCACTTGTAAATCACGCTGGCTGCTGCCGATCTCTACTCCATTCCTGAATTCAGTTACTACCACTGATATTACCACAATTTGAAGTGAAGATGCAGTAGCACCCATTTGCCCTGTTACGGGACTGAAATCAAATGTACCGGTGGTGGTTGAAAAGGGATACGTGGGTGAATAACCAAAACCGAAAGCATAGGGAATATTCTGTCCCGGCCCGCCAAGCGGATGCACCAGGGTGTAAGCGAGTGAATCACCATCCGGATCATACGCCCCGTGATTGTACGTCCAGTATTGATCAATGCAGCCATACGCCAGAGGAATATTTGTAAACACCGGGGAGTTGTTGCACAGCCCATTCGTATTGTCAAGGTGGCATTCAACATAGAGTTGATAGTTTTCCGGATTGTTCAGGTTAGATATTGCTGCATTCCGGTTTGGAACACCAACTCCGCAAGTATAGTCTGCACAAGACTGATTGAGGGTTACAGTGATTTCATAAATGTATTGCTCATAACCCGGAGACGTGCCGCCTACACACTCGCTCGATGCACTCGGGCATAAGCCTGCGAGGTAAGAAATTGTATCAGAGCCCTCAGTGGAAAAAGACATGTCCATGATGTAAGAGTCATTGAATCCGCAGGTAGAAGAGATGTCGAGAATTACTGAGTCGGGCGCATTAATACCGTGACAGTCTCTGTAAAATGTACACACAAAATGGTAGCTGTTGTTGCCGAGGCAGGTATAGATTAAATCCATGCCCGCAGCGTGAGTGGCATAGCAATTTGAAGAAGCCAGTAAAAAAGATAGTGCAAAGGCTGTGGAGTGAATAAATCTTTTCATGATAAAATGTTTAGATGGATGGTTGGAAACGGGACAACGAATGTAACAAGGCAAAACAATTTTTCAGGAAATACTTTAGACGATAAATGCGAATTCAATCATGCGGTATTTTCCCAAAAACATCAGGACTCATTTGTATCAATTCTTTCTTTCAGGAGAAGAGAATGGAATTTAGATTTTTGCAGTTCTATGTTTCAACGAATCAAGCACCGCAGTCAACACTAAAGGCAAGTCCATCTCCTGTCTGCAATCAATCCTCTGCAAGCCGCATTACCACCGGGATTTTTTCTGACAACATGAAAGGAATCGCTGTTTGTGATTGCGTGAGTGTTGTTAGAAAATTTTTGATGAGAGAGAAACTCAGGCAGGATTTGGTTATGAAACATAGTTGCGAGAAGTGAGAACTGCGAAGGGACGTAATTTATCCTTCCACCCCGACGATCCCGATTGGTCGGGACGGGATTTTGCGTTTCGTCTATTTCAATTTGGTCGCTCAACAAAATACATATCAATCTCACCCTTATTCTTTGCTTGAATTTTCCCGCGGTATATGCAGGTGAATTTGTCTTTCACTAATTCATAAGTTGCTCCGCTGATATTTACTCTTCCGGCTTCTCCACTGCTTTCCATTCGTGATGCAATGTTTACGGTATCGCCCCAGATGTCGTAAGCAAACTTTTTAACTCCGACAATTCCTGCTACAACAGGACCGGTATGAATTCCTATCCTTATTTCAAATGGGTCCTTACTTTCACTTATTCTTTGCTGCATGTGCTTTTGCATGAATTGCTGAATTTCGATTGCAGCATTTACTACATCTATTGCATTGGTGGTATTGGGAACGGGCAAACCTCCTGCACACATGTAAGCGTCACCAATGGTTTTTATTTTTTCGATGTTGTGTTTGCCAATGATGTCATCGAATGCCTTGAAGCACGTGTGAATTTCTACAACTAATTCTGACGGAGAGAGCTTTTCTGAAATCTGTGTAAAGCCTTTGAAGTCGGTGAACATAACCGTTGCGTCATCAAACTGTTTTGCATCGGCACTTCCTTTTGCTTTCAGTTCTTCGGCTACTTCTTCAGGAAGAATGTTAAGCAGCAATTCATCGCTTCTCTTTTTAGCTTTGCTGATGGTGTTCCGCTGAAGTAAAAATATTCCCGCAAAAACCAGGACGATTGAGAAACCACCGATAAAACCGTTTCGCACTAATTTTTGACGACTGATCTCTTTCGCTTTTATCTCCTGGTCCTTTGTCAGCAGGTTAATTTGCGATTCTTTTTTCTCCAGGTCAAAAGCGAACTGGAGGGTCCCGAGTTTCTTATCAGACTCTAAATCGTAAATTGAATCTTTTATACCAATAAGTAACGATTGATATCTTAGAGCATTCGAAAAATCTTTCAGATCGGTGTAGACTTCTGAAAGTCCCTGGTAAACATCCCGTAAAGTATACTTCGAATTTAATTCCGTGGCGATACCCTCTGCTTCTCTAAATGTTTGCATTGCATTTTTCAATTCCCCTTTTGCCTGATAAGATTTTCCGAGACCTACCATCGAAATAGATAAATCATTTTTTAAATCTATTTTTTTTGCAAGTTCGATTGCCCGTTGTTGAATTTCAATAGCCTTGTCATATTCTTTCTTCATCATATAAAGTGAACCGATATCATTCATTGTATAAAGTGCATCTTCAGTTCCTTCAACAGCATTAAGCGAGATGTTGTAATAGTGTAAAGCTGAATCAAACTCATTCCGGAGCATGTACACTTCACCAAGATTAACTGCTGTAATCACTATTGTGACATTATCCTTTAAGCCAATGCTTAAAGGATATGCAGAACGATAGAAGGATATTGCTTTATCATACGTCTGTTTCTTTTTTCCATAAATGGCACCAATATTTATGAAGGCAGTTACCATTCTAAGAGTGTCTTTTATTTCTTCTGAAAACTTTAATGAATTCAGATATAACTCCAGCGCCTTTTCATCTGCACCCTGATTATAATAGACATTGCCCATGTTGGAATAAATATTCGCAACGCCTTTTTTATTGCCGAGTGACTGATAAGCATCAAGCGATAATTCATAGAACTTCAGTGCCTCAATATAATTTCCTTTAAAAAAATGTCCTATGCCGATATTCTTATTGGCAAGTGCTAAGCCGGATTTGAAATTTAATTTAGTCGCAAGCTCTGCAGCCTGCTCACCATACGTGATGGTTTTATCAGGATCGGAATTAAAATATTTCTTGCTGATAAGATTTAGTATGTTCACTTTTCCTGTGTCATCCGGTGATGATTGAGCAAGATTTACAAGACTATCAATTTCATTGCTCTGAGAAAAACAAGTTGATGAAATCAAAATCAACAGGGAAAGAAGTAATTGAATTCGAAATGACATTCAGGGGGAATTTTCAAAACGAAGAAAAGTGTCTTTAGAGGTTCGTGTGAGGCCGCTTCCGGAATGGAAGCAGCCTCCATGCACATTGATCATTACTCTCTTTGATAAATAATCTGCCGGCTGAACTCCTGGTCTGCTCCAATAACGTGGAGTAAATATGTTCCTGAAGGGATCCTTTGGTCGAATTTTATTTCCAGCTCTAAGATGCCTTCAATGGCAGCAGTGCGGTTCAGGTAAATAGATTGACCGAGCATATTTGTTATCTCAATTTCCACAGGAGTAGTAACAGCGTCAACAAAGGTCATCTCGACAACAAAGACACCATTGTTCGGGTTAGGATAAATGTGCAGGTTCGCATCTTCAGAAGAAATAGTTTGTCCATCCTTATGACAGCCACCTGAATTAGTCACACTCACCGTCACAGAAGCAGTAGCTGTGCATGCATTAGAATTGGTAACAGTCACGGTATAAGCACCACTATAAGAAGATGAGGCATTAGACCTTGAGGAGTTTTGCAGTGTTGAAGAAAATCCGCTTGGGCCCGTCCAGGAATAAGTACCGCCGCCGGTTGAGGTAAGGGTGATAGTATGTCCAATGCATACTGGTGTATTGCTGTTAGCGGTTGCTGTTGGTTTCGCATTTACTGTAACTGAAGTAGTAGCAGTAGCAGTGCAGCCATTCGAGTTGGATACAGTCACCGTATAGGTACCACTGAAAGAAGATGAGGCGTTAGACCTTGAAGGATTTTGTAGTGTTGAAGAAAATCCGCTGGGTCCCGTCCATGAATAGGAGCTTCCTCCACTTGATGAAAGGTTGAATGTGGCGCCTGCACAAACAGGACTATTACTGGAAGCAGTTGCTGTTGGTTTCGCGTTTACTGTAACTGAGGCAGTAGCAGTAGAAGTGCAGCCGTTCGAGTTGGATACTGTTACCGTGTAGGTTCCGCCCGCTGAGGTTGTAACGTTGCTGATGTTCGGATTCTGTTGTGTCGAACTAAATCCGTTCGGACCTATCCATGAATATGAACTGCCTCCACCCGATGTCAGATTTAATGTGCTGCCCGCACATACCGGCGTATTGCTTGAAGCAGTTGCTGCGGGCTTCGCGTTTACCGTCACTGAAGTAGCAGCAGTAGCAGTACAGCCGTTCGAGTTGGATACAGTTACCGTGTAAGTTCCGCCCCCTGAGGTTGTAACGTTGCTGATACTTGGATTCTGTTGTGTCGAAATAAATCCGTTCGGACCGGTCCATCCATAGGAGCTTCCTCCACTTGATGAAAGATTCAATGTGGTGCCTGCACAAACAGGACTGTTGCTTGATGCTGTAGCAACAGGAATTACACTCAAAGAGAAATTGTCTGTGGAACTATATCCTCCGGTATAATTACTTCCACCACCGCCAGATCCTCCGGCAACCAAATTTCCTTCTTCAGGTATAGGAGTGCCCGCATGAATTCCACCGCTGATAGATGCAACCTGACCTGCAGAAGAAACATTGCTGTAATTAAATTGAGGTTGATAGCATGAAATTCCATAAAACCATGACGAACTAAATCCACTCAATTTGTTGGTCTCCCATGACGCCGTTACTGAAGAAGATTTTCCTGAACTCACAGTAAACCCATTGGACGAATTAATGATTGCTGCGCTAATAAAGATGTCATTGGAAACATATCCGGGCGGCACCCTGGTTATCCAAATATTATTAGCTCCATCATAAGAAGTAGTGGGTGATGATACCGTGTTGTCTGCAATGATTTTTCCTTTTGGAATTGCTACGTTGGTTACTGCTGGGTTTGAAGAAATATTGTTTAACGAAATTGTTCCGTTAACTATCATTATGAAATCGCCATTGTTTCCTAAAGCAGTTGAATTATTAAGCTTGGTATGAACATTTAGCCACATCGAAGTTGAAGTTCCGGGATTTGATGATGCATTAAAGTTAGTAGATGGATTATGAGTAAGAGGATTGCCAACAAGGTCATTCACTGTAATGCTTGCTGTTCCTGTGCATCCACTCGAATTAGTCACTGTAACAGTATAAGTTCCGGCCCCATTAACCGCAATTGTTTGTGTGCTTGTTCCTGTTGACCATGAATAACTTGAGTATCCTGCACCTGCATCAAAAGTTGCAGTTGACCCGCTGCAGATTGAATTATTTCCTGCTATGGCTACTGAAACTTGTGGTGGCGCGGAATTAATGGTAACTGTATCATTTAATGAACAGCCATTATGATCAGTTGCTATATAGATGTAATCACCGGCAACAAGATTATTAAGCAAAGCACCACTGAATGAAATTGCTCCGGTACCTCCTACAGCCGACAATTGCACACTTCCTAACTCACCGAAGCAAACCGGCTGAGATATCAAAGCCGTCATTGCAATGGAAGATGGTCCATGATTAATTGTCACAGTAGTTGAAGCAACACAAGAATTTGAATCAAACACTTCATAGGTATAAGCGCCGGGATTCAAATCTTCGGTCGGTGTCCCGTTGAAGAAAGTAAGTATTCCGGTTCCTCCGGTTGCAGAAAGACCAACACTTCCTTTTCCATCAAAACAAAAAGGTTGAGTAACCGCTGTACTAATTGTAATCGCAGGGGCATTAACGATCGTTACATCTGCCGTTCCAACGCATCCATTTGAATCAGTAGCGATATAGTGATAAGTTCCGGGAACAAGATTGGATGTATCATCTCCGCTAAATGTGATTGCTCCCTTTCCACCATCAGCAAACAATGAAACATGACCAAGTCCGCCGTGGCATTTCGGTTGAGTTACCACCGGTGAAACAATAATTGGTGAAGGAACAGAGAGCAATCCATTGTTGTACGACAGGTTGTAATTAGCCGGTTGGTTCAACTGAGCACCGGCAGGGACAATTTGATAAGCGCCTGTCTCCGGAGTTCCGGTTATAGGAACACCATCTGAGTCAGTCAACGAATATGAAGGATAAGCAGTCAATGCGTCATCCACATCATCATCGTATTGCAAACCAGTAAGCGTTGCAGTGTAATCAGGAATACTGTTCATGCAAGACAAATCAATGTTGTTTGCATTCAGTGTAAGATCAGCGGGAATAATGTGAAGATGACCGTTGTTGTAGCTCACTTCATAATTGTCTGACATCAGTGCTGCAGGAATAATTAACCAATCACCGACAGTATACCCTGTTATGGTATTAATGGTAAGTAAGCTGGTGAGTGAATCTTCTCCCTGCTTGTACACGTCAGTACTGTCAATGATAATGGCAACACTTGAGTTGCTGGTGTCATTCACTGTTTGAGAATTCACGACTGCAAAAGCATTAGTAACTACTTTAGGATTCGTTACAACTTTAGGATTCGTTACCACACGCGGGTTCGTAACGACTTTAGGATTTGTTACGACTTTAGGATTCGTCACAACCTTTGGATTCGTAACCACTTTCGGATTTGCTATTGCACCGCCATCATAAACGGCTTGAGCATTGAACAATCCCCGTTCTTTATTTCCATCGACAAATTCCAAAGTGGTATTCGATGAGTCATTAGTGAAGTTGATCACTGATCGTGCTGAAAGGTCAACATAGTAAGTTGTGTCAATGGTTACAGAAAGTGTATCGTAACCAATAGTCGTATCAATCACAAATCCAACTGAATCATATTCAATGGTGGTATCCATGATGGTTTCAGTCACATAAATGATTGAAGTATCCATAATGGTTTCTGTTACCATCACGATGGTTGTATCGAGTACGATATGTGATTCCTGACCAACGATTTCAGTTCCAACATAAATATTGTTAGTGACCACTTTTGGATTGGTAACAACCTTGGGATTGGTCACAACCTTGGGATTCGTTACCACTTTTGGATTGGTTACCACCTTCGGGTTTGTTACCACTTTGGGATTGGTAACAACCCGGGGGTTCGTAACGACTTTAGGATTGGTGACCACTTTTGGATTGGTGACCACTTTCGGATTTGCGAGTGAACCTCCGCTTGCCATCATTCCTACATTAAAGAAATCCTCGTTTGCGACAGTTCTTCCGCCCGTATTATCTTTTCCATCCACAAATGCAATTTGATCACTCATGAATGAATAATGATTTCCCCAGATTTCCTGCATGAAATCATTCAATGTTGCAGTAGAGAAATTCGAATGATCAAAATCATAATTGAAGTTCATTTCAAGACCATATAACGGAGTGCCATAAGTGATGGTGGTATCCCGCGGAATAACAACAATCGGCATTCTGGAAATGAAGAGTACTCCCGGAACAAACGTGTAGTTGTAGTGATCGAACAAATAAGCATCTGCACTGTTGAGTAAATCGAGCGCAGGCATTGAAGCCGTTATCTGATAGTTGCCCACATCACTGAGTGGGTTCGCAAGTGTGGTCAATTGTAAATCATCCAAACCGATATCAGACATGGTTAGCCCTGAAGAAGCCAGTGATTGTCCGTTCACCGTTACGGTGGCAGAGAATACAGGAATGTCTTCTCCGTATTTCTTGAATGCATTATATGCAGTCACCACAACTTCTGCTTTAGTTGTGGAATTGAAGTAAAGCGGATTTGAGAATCCACCATCGTTAAAGTTCGGAACTGTCGGAGGATTATGAACAACTATGGAAGGATTGCCGCTGAAAGTGGGAACCGTTGCGGAGAGTGAACCATCAGCATTGTTAGTGGTAGCAAGTATATTTCCGTTAAAAGTTATCTCTGCATTATCACTGAAATTATTTCCTGCCAGCGTGATGTCAACCGGAGTAGAACCGGGAGTTTGCATCACGCTATCATATGAAAGCGTGATAAGTGTTGGAATCGGTGTCGCAAAAGTTTTAATAGCATCACTTGGCTGTATCAATCCAAAGCCGGTTCTATAATCAAATCCCGGAATGTCCATATCAATCGATGTTGATTGCATCAGACTTCTTAAATCATCGGGCAGCATATTTACAGAAAAGAATTTCTTCTTTGCCTGAAGAATAAGAGCGGCAGCGCCGGCAGCATGAGGTGCCGCAGCAGAAGTTCCATAGAAGTTATAGAGATTATCCAATTCCAGATCTTTCGAACGGAAATTCACTGAAGTGTTTCCACCATCGGGTGCACAGAAATCCGGTTTCTGTCTAACTACGCCTTTTACCGCCGTTCCACCAACTGAAGAATAAGGTTCAACTACTGCCGGGTTCACTCCATACACAGGAGTCTTTGTGTAGCGTGAAGCACCTACTGTCATTGCTCCCTCTGCATTCGCTTGTCCGATAATTGTTGTTTGACCACTTTGATACTCATCAATGATCATGTCACCTCTGAAGACGATGTACTTAATCTTCACGGGAGTGATAGTATCAAGCGATGAGGAACGTACGATCAAAATGTTTGCAGAAGTAGTTGCCTTCACCACAAATGGAAGCACTTCAATTGGATCGCCGAAAGTGTTCTTTCTGTTTAGCCCGTAAAAAGTTGTGTGTGCATCATCAGTCAGGTAAATATCAAAATCATTTTTGGCACCCGGCAATTGACCGAGGGAATAGAAAGGATCATCCCACTGCAGCACCAAAGTGTATGAACCTGCTTTGAGAGTTACGTGCTGAAAGTAGTCGCCGTTGCCGGAGAAGTCATGTACCCGTCCTGCAAATCCCGAAAGAGTTTTTGGATTGAAATAGGATTCATAAGAGATGTTACCGAAGTTTCCCGCTGAAGTGAAGTATGCTACTCCGAGGTCTTTCACAAAATCAACTGCCTTGCTCACGACGCCATCCTGGAAGAATGGTTCGGTAACGAACGTGACATCATCTACGATCACATTGCAGGAATCATCTTGTGCCATTTCCTTTATGCCATCTGCAAAATCTCCCGGAGAAATAAATCCTGTCCGGAATTCCAATTCTGCTTTCGGCGCCACATCATGAACGATCTGCATCATGGCACGCCCTTCATCCACGCCGCGACCAAATGGATATTCTAATTTTATCTGAGGAGAAATTCCATTTATGTCATTAGTTACACCGGGTAAATCTTTATTTCCTAAATCAGTTGCTGCAGGATTTCCGGGTTGGGTATTGTAGCTATCAGATAATATTCCCACTTTGATTCCACTGCCATCTAATCCAAACAATACTCTCGCAGAATCGGCCTTCATCGCCTTATCACCTTGTGAATAGATCAGTCCCGAGCTGGTGATCGGTCGGTTGTTTGTTCGCACGAAATTGATTCTATCCTTTCGTGTATTGAGAAGAAAGAGATGCCCGATAGGATAAAATCCTGTGACGGTGAGGGTGGTATCACCGTTATCATAGAAGTAAGTCATTCCGTAAGCAGGGGTTTGCAGGAATGCTTTTACTGCATAGAGATTCCCCGGAAAATCTTTTACGATTACATCAATGAGAACTTTCGAAGTGTCGGTGTTGAATTGGAACACCAAACTGTCAGCGTTAACTGAAGCAATGATTTGCTGGAACGTATCAGCCGCCAATGAATCAATGGTTGCGAGATAAGTAAGCGCGGGTCCAATGATGGAATCAACTTTACCAGTCCATTCTCCTGTGCCTGCGAGTATGCATCCTGAAGCCGTATCCACCGTTGCGCTCGCATTGGCTATACATCCTGCTGCGTCTGTTACGGTAAAATTGTGAAGACCGGGAGAAGTGTTTAATGTGTCATCACCAGAATAAGTATAAGGAGCAGTACCACCAACGGTAATTAATTTGAAGATGTAGTCGCCGTTGTCAAGACAGAAAGTAGTATCGTTTGCAACTAATGAGATGCTGCACACAGAACAACTCACACCTGAAACAACTCCACCGGGAGCAATCCAATTTGATGTTGGACCAGTAAGCGCAAAGTTGTTTAATGTTCCATCGCTGCCATTTACACTTGCGTCTGTCAATGTAATTTCACTGCTATTGTCCCCTCCATCATAACCCTGGTTGAAATGATAAGCAGCAGCCAATCCCGTCTGAGCAGTAACTTCACAATTCATACTTGCCTGAATGTTCGCTTGCGTACGGGCAACATTCCACACGCGCAACTCATCCATGGTACCATAATATTTTCCCGTGGATGGATAATAGTAAAAGTCACCAATGACGGTTTGATTCGGTGATGCGGTAAGACTGATTGCTGAAGGATTATCAAGTGAAACTTCATTTCCATTCACATACATCTTTACAATACTTCCATCATAGGTAACAGCTACATGTTGCCATGCATCCCAGGTGATAACACTTGAAACCGTAGAGATGGTGTTGTTTTGTGTTTCAAGAATAAGCTTAGCATCGTTCTGCTGGAAGTTATTAATTGCAAAGGTGAATCCGGGGTTGCCAAGACCGCCGAATTTATTGCTTAGTATGGTTGAAAAGTCGGTCTTAGAAGCAGGCTTCAGCCATGCTTCAATTGTAAAAGGTCCTGCAAGATTAAGTCCGTTGTTAACGGGTATTCTATCATCCGTGCCATCAAAATCCAAAGCAGCAGCAGGTGAAAATTGAGGGCAAGAAGTTCCTGTAACAACTCCACCGGGATAAACCCAATTTGATGTATTACCATTCAGGGCAAAATTGATTAGTGTTCCGCTGTTGCTTGTTCCGCTTTCATCGAACAGAGAAGTTTCAGTATTGTTACCACCGTCAGTTCCCTCATTGAAAGGATACATCCGTGTAAGATTCGGATAGTTCGGAACCGGAAGCTCGCAATTCATAGAATTGGCAATTTCTGCTTGAGTTCTTGCCACATTCCACACCCGAACTTCATCCATGGATCCATTAAACCAATCCAGATTAAAGTCTGGCCAACCACCTAATCTTCCAAGAGTACCTGTCGTAAGATTTCTTATAAATGAATCATTAAAGGTTTTATCAAGGCTTCCATTCACATAGAAGTTAATAGTAGTTCCCGCTCTTACCACAGCAAGATGTGTCCATTGATTCAGAGGAATTGTAGCATTGCCTTCTGTATATAAATAACCTGTAGAACCATCTGCTCCCATTTCAAAAGCCATATGGCCGTTCGTTTGAAGTTGAATATTCCACCAGTTGCCATCACCACCTCCCTCTATTGTTCTATTGGTAATAATGTACCCATCATCTACATTTGGATTCACCCATGCTTCAATGGTAAAATCGGAAGCGCCGAGATCGAAGTCTGCCATTTCAACATAATCATTAACACCATCGAAGTTTAGCGCAGCACCTGCAGAAGCAGCAGTACAGGTTTCTCCGCTATTAACTCCTCCCGGAGCTGACCAATTTGAATAGTAACCATTCAATGCAAAGTTTGTCAGAGTACCATTATTTCCATTCCCAGAGTCATCGGTCAATGAAGTTTCAGTTGAATTATCTGCGGTGGTGATTCCTTGATTAAAGTGGAAGTTTGCATCAAGATTGGTTGCTGCCCCCTCAATTTCGCAATTCATGTTAGCTTGAATTGCTGCCTCGCTTCGGACCGAATGCCAAACCCGAACTTCATCAATATAACCCAGGAAGTATTTCGTGAAGCCACCGCGTCCGATATAAAACTGATCGGGAGTAAACGAAATAGTAATGGTACCTGTTGCTTCTACATTTCCGTTAACATAAAGCGTCACATTGTTTCCATTTTTCACCACTGCCACATGCGTCCATGCATCATTATCAAGATTCGAAGAACCTTCTACAACCTGCACATCATTACCATCGTAAACTAAGAACTGGAGATGACCTTCAGGACGTAATCTGAATTCAATGCTTTTATCCGAACCTTCCCAGCTCACAATATCACGATCTTCTCCCAAGGCAGAACTTGAAGCATTGATCCATGCTTCGATGGTAAGAGAGCTGCTTGTATATGCAGGGAAACTTGAAAAAGTGATTTGATCATCTACTCCATCAAAATGGAGCGCAGCGCCGAAACCGAAGAAGCATCCATTTCCATCGTAAACCCCCGCACTGTAATCATTGCAATCGGTATGATCTAAAATAAATCCGGTCGGTTGGGAACAAGCATACACCGGATAATATGCGTTACCATGTCCATCTGCATCACGGTCGCGATAATACACAGTTGCTGGATCAACAGTAACGTGCTGAACGCATTGGGAGATATTATTTTGATCATCTGTTGCCGTCCAGGTCACATCAGTGGTTCCAACCGGAAAAGTACTTGGAGCATTTTTGGTAATAAGGACATTACCACAGCCACCGGATGCAGAAGCATCCGGGGTACCCACAGTCAAAACTCCTATGGCAGAGCCCGGCTTATTGATGAACTTGAATTCCTGGCAATAATAATCCAGTGATCCTTCCTGAGTGAGATAATAAATTCCGGGAACAGACGGTGCTGTAAAATTTCCATGCGTATATGAAGCCGTATATCCGCTATAAATACTTGATTCGCATTGCAACGTTTGAAACGTTGAACCAATCCCAATTGAAGATTGAACAATGCATCCCGGACAATACCCCGTACCGTAATTGAAGTAAACACTAAGACTGTATGCTAAACTTACGGATGAACCTGGTGCAACGGTAGCTGAGTTTCCACCTCCATTTATTGAAACACCCGTATAAGTAATCTGCCGGTCAGCATAGTTTAATGTTACCGGTGATGAAATAGATTGAGCGGTAAACAGGTAATTGGAATAACCGCCCGGCGAGTTTTGGCAAAGATTAATATCTGCGGGACAAGTTATAGTCAAGGGGTCAACCGCTCCCGGGCTAATCCAGTTTGAAGTTGATCCGTTGAGTGCAAAATTTATTAAGGTACCTGTCCGGTTATTTCCGCTTGCATCAGTTAAAGTGTTTACGCCTGTATTATCGTCCCCTGCAATTCCCTGGTTAAAATGGTAAGCTGCTTCTAAACCTGTACCGGAGCTCACTTCGCAATACAGGTTACTCTGAATTTCAGATAATGATAAGGCATAGTTCCAGACTCTTAATTCATCTATTGATCCGTTGAATGATTCGTTTCCCGGTCCGGACCACTGTGATCCAATGTAGAAGTTCTGTGAAGCCGGTTCACCGACTGACTCATCAGGTGTAGGAATAGCAAAGCCGGCGGTGGCTACAAGGGCACCATCAAAATACAAATAGGTGTTGCTGGTAGTTCTTACGACAGCGTAGTTATGCCAGTTATTATCGGTGGGCCAAGCGAAGCCGGTGCCATACCAGTTATCACCCACCCTCAGGATATTATCATAGTACTGTCCGATATAGAAATGTCTTCCCTGTGCAACTATGTTTTTTAATATGCCTGAGTTAAAGGCATCCTGCTTTGCCCATACAGAAACCGTGTATTCGCTGTTACTCACAGGAATCACGTAGCCGACGTGTTCCACTGCATCATTCACCCCGTCGAAGTGCAAGGCATTGCCCGGAGTTTGAGCAGTTGAGAAGTTATATGATAAAGCTATAGTGATTAAAACAAGTAGTGATTTTTTCATAGCGTGTGTGTAAATTTTTATGGTCAGTTAAGGGGTCTGGTTAAGTAAGAAAAGCTCAATATGAGGAATGATCTTTTTGAGTGTGCTTGGTTCTTAAAGAATTATCCCGCAGGAAGATATGACAGCAGCGAACATACATTAAACAATCAGTCTCTTTTCCTATTAGTAAGAATCAGTTAAGAAAAGCAGGTATGCCTTTGGCTTCCCCTTTCACGTGCATGATCATGTTGTCGCTTGAATTCAGTCACATCCCGGCCATTTGCTGTGGGATGATGGAAATAACTTTTCAAGCCGGAAGATGTTCTGAATCAGGTCTGATTTCAGAGGCGTATAAACTCTATTGACTCACCACAATAGCCTGAAATATTAATTAGGTTATCATTTGGAAAATCTTTTCTCACTTTCTTTTCGCAAATCCGAATTCATAACTTCATATTCTTCATTTTTGCAGTTGTATGTCTAACCGAAAGATTACAAAAGTCGCTGTGCTCGGTAGCGGCGTAATGGGAAGCAGGATCGCCTGCCATTTCGCAAACATCGGCGTCCCTGTATTGCTGCTTGACATTGCTCCCGGGGAATTGAATGAGGAAGAGAAAAAGAAAAACCTTTCTCTTGATCATCCTCTGGTGAAGAATCGCATCGTCAATTCTTCCCTGCAATCTGCATTGAGATCAAATCCATCTCCCATTTACAAACAATCCTTTGCAAGCCGCATCACCACCGGAAATTTTTCTGACAACTTGAAAGACATCGCAGGTTGCGATTGGGTGATAGAAGTGGTGGTAGAAAATCTTGATGTCAAGAAAAAAATTTTTGATGAGGCAGAAAAATTCAGAACAAAGGGAACCATCATTTCTTCCAACACGTCTTCTATTCCCATTCACCTGATGATGGAAGGGAGAAGCGAAGATTTTCAAAAACATTTTTGCGGAACACACTTCTTCAATCCGCCGCGTTACCTGCGTTTGCTGGAAATAATTCCTACTGAAAAAACTTCGCAGGAAGTCATTGACTTTCTTCTTAAATATGGGGATTTGTTTTTGGGAAAGGCAACTGTCCTGTGTAAAGACACTCCCGCCTTCATTGCGAATAGGGTTGGAGTGTATGCAGTGATGCAAATTTTTCATCTCGCAGAAAAACTGGAGTTGAATGTTGATGAAATTGATGCCCTCACCGGTCCCGCCATCGGAAGACCAAAGTCGGCCACCTTCAGAACGGCTGACGTAATTGGGCTGGATACATTGGTGAAAGTGGCACAATTTGTTTACGCTTCTTGTCCCAATGATGAAGCCCGCGGGCTTTTTAAAATTCCTGCATGGCTTGATCAGATGGTGAAAAACAATTGGCTCGGTGATAAAACCGGCCAGGGATTTTATAAGAAAGAGAAAAATCCCGATGGATCGGGAGGCAAAACTGTTTTTCCTTCACTCGACCTTAAAACACTTGAGTACACTCTAAAACCGAAACCAAAGTTTGCAACACTCGATGCGCTGAAACAGACTGATGATCTGAAACAGAAAATGAAAATCGCCATCAGCGGACAAGACAAAGCCGGAGAATTCTATCGTCAATTTTTCTTCGGCGTATTTCAATATGTGTCAAATAGAATTCCCGAAATCGCCGATGAAATTTACAGAGTGGATGATGCACTGAATGCGGGCTTCGGATGGGAACTTGGTCCGTTTGCTGCATGGGATGCAATGGGTTTGGAAGAAACAATTCCTCTCATTAGAACTGTCGGTTTTTTGAGAACTGACAGTTCTGCCTCTCAGCCCGTAATCGCTCAATGGGTTTCCGATCTTGTTGCCAAAGGAAACAAGTCATTTTACATCGTTGAAAACGGAAAGAAAAAATTTTACGATCAGCAATCTTCTGCGTACAAACAAATTCCCGGTAGTGATGGCTTCATCATTCTTGAAAATTTTGCCGGAAATACCGTCTGGAAAAACAGCGGCTGCAATTTGTATGACATCGGCGATGGAGTCTTGAACCTCGAATGGAAAACAAAAATGAATTCTATCGGTGGCGAAGTGGTAGAAGGAATCAATAAGTCAATTGAAATTGCAGAGAAAAATTTTGCAGGATTGGTGATAGGAAATCAGGGTGAGAATTTCTCAGCGGGTGCCAATCTCGCTATGATGCTTATGCTCGCCGTTGAACAGGATTACGATGAATTGGATATGGCGTGCCGAACATTTCAAAATACTTCGATGCACATTCGCTACTCGTCCATTCCGGTCGTGTTGGCACCACATCATTTGACACTCGGTGGTGGCTGTGAGTTTGCATTGCACGCAGATAGCGTTCAATCAGCAGCAGAAACTTACATCGGACTTGTTGAAGTGGGCATTGGAATTATTCCTGCCGGTGGCGGAACAAAAGAGATGACCGTTCGCGCTTCCGACTCCTATGAGGAAGGTGAAATAGAATTTCCTGAATTACAGAATCGCTTCATGAGCATCGCCACTGCAAAGGTTGCGACATCAGCAGCAGAAGCTTTTGACATGGACATTCTTCGAAAAGGTATTGATGAAATTTCGATGAATGAAAAAAGACTGATCGCCGATGCAAAAGCAAAAGTGCTTCAGCTCGTGCGCGAAGGATACACGATGCCCGTACAACGCAATGATGTGTATGTTTTGGGAAGAGGAGCGCTCGCTGCTTTCTATGCAGGCATTGTTGCCATGCAGTTTGGTAACTACGCTTCTGAGCATGACCGCCTGATTGCAGAGAAGCTTGCGTTTGTAATGTGTGGTGGTGATCTCACTTCGCCTGCATATGTAAGCGAACAATACCTGCTCGACTTAGAGCGTGAGGCATTTTTAAGTTTGATAACTACAAAAAAATCTATGGAGAGAATTCAATCAATTTTAAACACAGGTAAGCCCCTGAGAAATTAATACTCTTTAGAAATCCTGTTAGGTAATGAATATATTTCCTGCCAGCATTTGAAAACATTAGATTTGACATTTGAGAATTATACCGTGTGAATCACTTTCGCCTCTTCGTGTTATTGTTTTTAATCCCCTCTTGGGTAGCTGCGCAATTCAGTTGGTATGATTCCGAAAATGAATCACAAACTTCAATTGAATCTTTTGCGATTCAGGATACAACTGTATGGATCGTAAAAGATCAATCAATCATTAGAATGAATACTGCAGGAACAATTGAACAGATGTTCTTCAGTTATCAGCTACCAGTTCCTTACGACGCTAACTTATTTGGTGTTGTGATTGATACAATGGGAAGTGTAAGAGTGTCTTACCAATCACTTGGTGGTTACTATGGCTACAATGGATACAGTGCAGGAATTATCGTTTACGATGATAGCGTTTGGATAAACTTTCAAAATACCGGATTACCATCACTATCTTATGCAATACACTCCAACCTCGTAAAAGATTCTTCATCTCAACTTTGGATGACATTCGGAGAGCTATTGTGTAAGTTTGATGGAAGTACTTGGACTAATTTTTCCTGCAGTCAACTTGCTTATGATGAATACTTCACAAGCATACAGTTTCAAAATGACACACTCTTACTGTGTACATGGGCAGGAAAAGTTATTTCCTTTACTGATGGAAATTTCAATCTCAAATATCAATTAAGCGGTTCCATAATTAAAGTTGACAAGAAGAATAATATTTGGATATGCGGCTCTGCTGGTTTGTTTCGAATTTCGAATAGCGTAATTGACACATTCAATAATGGAAATTCCCCGCTACAATATGAGTGTGATCTAATCGCTTTCGATTCATTAAACCGTCTTTATTACTTTGGAAAATACAATGGGCTGTACTATGTGTTCAACGATACAACATGGACATCATATATTTCTCCAATCTCAGACCCGTACTATATACAAGGAGAAATTTTATTTGATTCCTTTGATAGAATATGGTTTGGGTACAAGGGTTTGAATATTTTCAAACTTGAAACTGGTGCCTGGAATCAATATGACATCTTCGTTAATCAATTGCCGTCAGAAAATATTCTTGCGGTCAATGGTTGGGATCCATGGAACGAACTTGCATATGCCGTAATTGGAACTGATAATGGCTTTGCCGGTGTTGGAAATTATTTCTCTTCTCTTGCATTAAGTTTCTTCTATGATTCACTGAATTCGATGCTAAACTCTAATACGATCACTTGTTTGGCGCATTCATTTTCTTATCCCTACATTCAGGCAATTGGTACCTGTACAGGATTGTATTTATTCTATCCTGACAGTAATAAAATGATTCATTTCGATAAATCAAATTCTGATCTCCCCAATGACACTATAAACTATGTCCTGAATAACTATGATAATTTTTGGATTGCTACAAATGGTGGAGTTGCAATTTTGGATTTAAGTTTTAATTGGACGGTGTTAGACACTTCCAATACACCATTGCCTTCTAATCATGTTAACTCCATCTTTCGAAAGAATCTTTATCCTTGGGGATACTTTATTTGTACTCAAAACGGAGTTGGAATTTTTAGTTATCCGGACAGCACATGGAAAGTATTGAATACGACAAATTCCGGCTTACCTGAAAATGATGTTGTTGCTATGTACTATAATTGGAGTGACTACATGCTGTTCGGGACACGCTCCAGCGGTGTTGCAGATTCGTTGCTTGACAGCACATGGGTGTACTTCAACACAGGCAACGGTGTACCATCCGATTCAATTACCTTCATTGGTCCAGGAACATTTCTCATTGGCGGCGATACTTGGATTGGAACAAAGGGTGGCGGATTAGTTTATTTTCAAGACGGAAGTTATCTCGGTAATATTAATAACGTATCCGGTATTGATTTTCGCAATGCGAATGATGCAGCGTTCAGTCCGAACTTTGAACATTCGACGGCCTGGGTTGCAACAGATAAGGGACTTCTCTTTCAAGATTTTGGATACGGTGTTCCTTCAATTTCCAATTACCAATTTCCTTTAAGCGGATATTTTAATGGGAATAATCTTATTGCTAATTATACGCTTCCATTAGCATCAAGCAGTACTATTGAATTGTTTGACATTGTTGGAAGAAGAATTGCAACTTCTAAACAAACAGAATCATTAACTAACAAGCGTGTCCAGTTGACAATTCCTTATCTGTCCGTAGGACTATATATTGTAACTGTAATAGCTGGCAATCTTCGTCAGTCAGTGAAGATTTTCAGAGCTTTCTAAACTCTACGCAATTTTCAGTCTATCCAAATCCCACCAACAGCAGAACTTCACAGCTCAATACGATCTCAGCGCTTTATCATCCGGCACTTACTTTCTCAAAATGATTCACGATGGAACAAGCGAGGTGAAAAAAGTGGAGATTGAGAAATGAGTAAAGTTTCCTTCTTAAAAAATATTCCAATGAAGAAACAAATACTCTGCTTACTGCTTCTTCTCTTTTACTGTATTAGACTCCTGGCGCAAAATGCACCTTCTATTGAGTGGCAAAAGCCTTTGGGAGGAAGCATCGGTGAGGAAGCCTTTTCCATTCAGCAAACCGCTAATGGGGAATTTATTATTGCCGGATGGTCTTCGTCTGATAACGGTGATGTTACAGGCAATCATGGACTCACTGATTACTGGATAGTAAAACTGGATTCATCCGGAAATACTATATGGCAAAGATGTTTGGGTGGAAGTGATAATGACGATGGTAAGTCAATACAACAAACCACTGACGGAGGATTTATTATTGCCGGATATTCCCAGTCCAACAATGGAGATGTTTCAGGTAATCATGGTAGTGGTGATTATTGGGTCGTAAAGCTGGACTCCTCAGGTGATATTGAGTGGCAGAAGTCTTTCGGAGGAAGTGATATAGAGGCTGCTAATTCTATTCAGCAAACACTCGATGGCGGATTGATTGTTGCCGGATTTTCTGAATCCAATGATGGAGATGTTTCAGGCAATCACGGCTATAAAGATTACTGGATCGTGAAGCTGAATTCAGATACCAACATTCACTGGCAGAAATCTTTAGGAGGAAGCAGTGACGATTATCCTTATTCTATCAGGCAAACCATTGATAGTGGATTTATTATTGCCGGATATTCCAGGTCTAATGACGAAGATGTAACTGGCAATCATGGACTCCGTGATTTCTGGATTGTAAAACTGGATTCATTAGGAAACATGCAATGGCAAAAATCTTTGGGAGGGAGTGATAATGAGGCTGCTTACTCAATACAGCAAACCACCGAGGGAGGATTTATAGTTGCGGGCTCTTCCGCTTCCAACGATGGGGATGTTTCATTCAATCATGGCTCCTCCGATTGTTGGATTGTAAAACTGGATTCATCAGGAAGCATTGAATGGCAGAAGTCTTTGGGAGGAAGCTATACTGACGAAGCATATTCTATTCAACAAACGTCTGACAGCGGATTCGTTGTTGCCGGATGGTCAGGATCCAGCGATGGAGATGCCTCATTAAATCATGGCCTCGGTGATTTCTGGGTTGTAAAATTAGATACGTCAGGAAGCATTCAATGGGAGAAATCTATGGGAGGTACGGATTATGAATGGGCGTATTCTATCGACCAAACTGCCGACGCTGGATATATTGTTGCGGGATTTTCTGGATCCAACAATGGAGATGTATCAAGCAATCACGGTAATTATGATTACTGGGTTGTGAAGCTATCCCCGGAAATTCCGCTTGGCCTTCCCGCGGTTTCAAATGAAAAAATTTTTTCAGTCTATCCCAATCCAAATAACGGCAATGTCACTATCACCGCCACGTTTACTTCACCTCAATCATTAGTGATCAAACTCACCGACATCGTCGGAAGAGAAGTTTTATCCTTTGATGAAGGATTGGTTTCAGGAAACTTTACCGCTCAATATGATCTCAGCACTTTATCATCCGGCACTTACTTTCTCAAAATGATTCACGACGAAACAAGCGAGGTGAAAAAAATTGAGATCGAGAAATAAACGATAGCCGTCTGTTCAACTCTGCTGCTGCTGAGTCATCACATTGAACATCCACCGGATTCCGAAACGGTCGAGACAAACGCCCCAGTAACCCCACGGCTCATCATGCGGGGCAATGCATTCAGCCGCAGCTCCTCCCTGGGAAAGTGCTTTATACAAACGGTCAGCTTCTTCTTTCGTATCAAGATCAAGACTGATGGTCGTGTTGTTGCCGATGGTAAGTTTGTGTCCCATGCTCTCGAGCATGTCTGTCGCCATGATCATGGTGCCATTGAGAATCGGCATGCCCACGTGCATTACTTTTTTCTTGTCGGCTTCCGAAAGTTGCGGCGCTTCCGCTCCCGGAGGTGCCTGCATGTCACCCATACGAATGATCGGTGCAGTAAATTCTGAATTAAAAACTGATTTGTAGTAGTTGAATGCTTCTTCGGTGTTACCCATGAAGTTGAGGTAGATTGAAACTTTTGACATTGGTTTTTATTTTAGAAAGTGAAAGTATGAATTTGCTTAGAAAGAACAACAATTGCATTGAGGAACTAAACCTAATTTTGTCCGTTTCAAAGTGAAAACGATACCATGAGTGAAGCATATATTGTTGCAGGTTTTCGAACTGCTGTTGGAAAATCCAAAAAAGGCGGATTCAGGTTCACTCGTCCTGATGATCTTGCTGTACAGGTGATCAAAAAATTATTGTCAACGGTTCCGGAGCTTGATCCCAAACGTGTTGATGATCTCATTGTGGGCAATGCTGTGCCCGAAGCAGAACAAGGCTTGCAGATCGCACGATGGATTGCAATTCAATCATTGCCTATGAGTGTTCCTGCAGTTACCATCAATCGCTATTGTGCCTCAGGATTAGAAGCAATTGCAATGGCGACAGCAAAAATCAGGAGTGGCATGGCAGACTGCATAATTGCGGGCGGCGCAGAATCCATGTCTCTTGTTCCAACGATGGGATGGAAAACAGTTCCCAATTACAACGTTGCGAAAGAACATGCGGAATATTTTCTGGGAATGGGATTGACTGCAGAAGAAGTAGCGAAAGAATACAATGTAACCCGTGAAGACAGTGATGCATTTTCCCTTCGCTCGCATCAAAATGCCGTCGCTGCCATTCAGCAGGGAAAATTCAAAAACGAAATTGTTCCGATCAATGTGGAAGAAGTTTACTTTGAACAAGGAAAATGGAGCAAAGCGCAATCCCGATTTTTATCGGGAAGAAAAACAAAATCATTTGTTGTTGATACCGATGAAGGTCCGCGCGCTGATACTTCACTCGAAGTACTGGCAAAGCTGAAGCCTGCCTTTAAGCTTGGCGGACAAGTGACAGCAGGAAATTCATCTCAGACTTCTGACGGAGCAGCGTTCGTGATTGTGATGGGTGAAAAGATGATGAATGAGTTAGGATTGAAGCCAATCGGTCGCTTGGTGAGTTGCGCAAGTGCGGGAGTGAACCCGCGCCTGATGGGCATCGGTCCGATTGAAGCGGTGCCGAAAGCATTAAAACAAGTGGACATGAAGTTGAGCGATATTGATGTGATTGAGTTAAACGAGGCATTTGCAACACAATCGCTCGCAGTGATTCGCGCTCTGGAAATAGATCCTTCTCTGGTAAATCCGAATGGCGGAGCCATCGCACTCGGTCATCCGCTTGGGTGCACAGGAGGAAAACTAACTGTACAAATCATCAATGAATTGAAACGCAGAAATAAGAAGTACGGCATCGTTACTGCATGTGTTGGTGGCGGGCAGGGGATTGCCGGAGTAATTGAAGCGATTGCATGAGCAAAACCCCGTCAACTGTTGACCTGTCCCGTCCCGATGCATCGGGATTCGGCAACCCCTGATGGCGGTTGAGTAGAGCAACAAAACAATTTATTATCATAAACTTAAAGCTATGACAGATTCAGAAGCAAAAGTTACAGAGGAACCATCGCACATTGATAAGCTGCGATACCCGGTTGGAATTTTCGAGTACGGGAAAAATTACTCCCGGGAAGAAACACAAAACCATATTAGCAAGATCGAGGACTTTCCTGCCCGATTAAAAAAATTAGTGACAGGAATGAACGACGAGCAGCTCGATACACCCTACCGCTCAGGAGGGTGGACCACCCGGCAGGTAATTCATCACCTTCCCGATTCTCACATGAATGCTTACATCCGCTTTCGTCTGGCCATCACTGAAAACAAACCCACGATTAAGCCATACAATGAAAAAGCGTGGGCAGACCTGGAGGATGTAAAATCATTACCTCCTTCTGCGTCACTCATACTGCTCGATGGGTTGCACCAAAGATGGACGGCGATGTTGCGCATGATGAAGGAAGAAGATTTTCAAAAAACTTTTTTTCATCCCGAACACCTGCAATCATTTACCCTCGCTGACATTCTCGCCATGTATGCATGGCACTGCGATCATCATTATGAGCACATTAATTTGGTAAAGAAAAAATTTCCTCTTCCTTCTCAGAAAAAGACAAAGAAAACTTCTGAACCCAAATCATCAACAACAAAATCATCTGCAAGAAGCAGAAAATCGTAAATCCAAATTCGAAATTATTTCTCATGAATACAGAAACTCTCACTAAACAAGTCACCCGTGGCGGCGAATTCCTGATTCGTGAAACGCACCCATCCGATATTTTCATTCCCGAAGAAAAAACCGAAGAGCAGCAAATGATCTATAAAATGGGACTTGATTTTATTCACCAGGAAATTTTCCCCATCATGGATCGCCTTGAAAAACAAGAACCCGGGCTTGCTGCTGAGATCCTCAGGAAGGCGGGTGAACTCGGCATTCTGAGTGCATCGCTGCCGGAAGAGTATGGTGGCTTCGGAAGAGACTATGTGACAACTACCTTTTTGAGTGAAGGATATGGTGCCGGTGGTTCTGTTGCTGTTTCCATCTCTGCACACACAGGCATCGGCACCTTGCCCATTCTGTATTTCGGAACTGAAGAGCAGAAGAAAAAATATTTACCCCGGCTGGCTACCGGCGAATTGAAAGCGTCGTACTGCCTCACGGAGCCCGGCTCCGGCAGTGATGCACTCGGAGCAAAAACAACCGCCGTGCTGAGCGCCGATAAAAAATTCTACACACTCAACGGACAAAAGATGTGGATCACCAATGGCGGCTTCGCTGACATCTTCATCGTGTTTGCAAAAATTGACGAAAAATTTTCTGCCTTGATTGTAGAAGCAAGCACAGCCGGTGTTACACGCGGTGAAGAAGAAAAGAAGATGGGCATCAAAGGTTCCTCTACACGCCCGATTTTTTTCCAGGATGCGAAAGTGCCTGCGGAAAATTTGCTCGGCGAAATCGGCAAAGGACATTTGATCGCGTTCAACATACTTAATATCGGGAGGCATCGCCTGGCCGCTGCTGCTGTGGGCGGAGGAAAAATGCTCAGTACCATTTCAGTGCAGTATGCGAATCAGCGGGAGCAATTCAAACAGCCCATCGCAAACTTTGGCGCCATCAAACACAAACTTGCTGAACAGGCCATTCGTTTGTGGGTGAATGAAACAGTGCTGTACCGCACGGCGAATGATATTGAAAACATGAAACTTGAATTGCTGGATCAGGGCAAAAAATTTCACGAGGCATTGATGGGCGCGGCAGAAGAGTATGCTATTGAATGCGCCATTCTTAAAGTCACTGCCTCAGAGATGGTGGATTATGTGGTAGATGAGTGCGTGCAGATTCATGGTGGCATCGGTTATTCAGAGGAGTACATACCTGCACGTGCTTATCGTGATGCGCGTATCAACAGGATTTTCGAAGGCACCAATGAAATCAACCGCCTGCTTTCCATTGATATGTTGCTGAAGCGCGCACTAAAAGGTAAACTGGATTTGATGACGCCGGCAACGGCAATTCAAAAGGAACTCACGAGCGTTCCCGATTTCTCTTCAGATGATGAGGGCGACTATTTTTATGAGAAGAACCTGTTGAAGAACATGAAGAAAGCAATGCTGCTCATTTCAGGCGCAGCGGTACAAAAGCTCATGATGCAGTTGGAACAGGAACAGGAGATCATTATGAATGCAGCTGATGTGCTCGCTGATATTTACCTGAGTGAATCTGCTTTGCTGCGTGTAATGAAGATGAAAGAAATCGGATTGGATATTTCATTGCATGAAGACATGCTTCGTGTTTACCTGCATGATGCCATGAACCGTATTGAAGTGGCGGGAAGAAACGCCATCGAATCTTTTGCTGATGGTGATGAAATGAAAATGATGCTGATGGGATTAAAGCGCTTTTCCAAAACACAAACATTCAATTGCAAAAATGCGAGGAGACGGATTGCGGAGAAGCTGATTGGGGAGAATAAATATTGTTTTTAAGAGTTCCTAATCAGCTTCTATTACTTCCCTGAGAATTTATTCAATTGCCAAATAAAAAGTTGGTAGGTAAACTATTAGATTATTTGCTGAATCAATAAAATTGATGTTCGAAAAAATGATTTTGTCTGCCGACCTGAATATTTTGGCAAAAGAGGTGTCCAAACAAGGTCCTTCATTATACATGTAATCACCATCACAATGAGGACAGATTCTAAAAACATCATACCCCTGAACAGGATATTTGTTATCATCATCCAATGATTCAATTTGCAAGCAAGCCAGGTCAAATAGATGTGGTGAATATTTTAAGGAGAAGTGATCCTGAGTTTTATTAATAGGTTTTAGTCGAACTGTATCTCGTGAAATTGTGCCATTAAGGTTCATTATTGGATCGATATCCATAGCTGTCATAACTTTCCATTTCAAATTACAAAGCGAGACATTCAGACAATATGAACCGGGACACCCTTGCTGAGCAAGTGAGCGGTTAGATAAAAATAAAAGGATTGCTATAAAAAAGAAACGCATATCTCTATTGAGAGGGCTTATTTTTTTTTCTAATGTAAATTAAGAATCTTTTAACTTCCGATTCTTATTGTCTCCTAAGCAATGATCTTCTCCAATAAGGCAATTTCATTTTTCGATACACTCGACCTTGCCCTTCCTTCTTCACTCAACATTGAAGTCCTCAATCCCTACCAAAATCCTGAAACCAAAAAATGTGTAAAGCAATTCTTCACCAAATATTTCAATGATAACAGGAAAAGAATCTTCATTCTCGGAATTAATCCCGGAAGATTCGGAGGAGGACTCACCGGAATTTCTTTCACCGATCCTGTTGCCCTGAGAAAATTTTGCGGCATCGAAAATGATTTTGGCAACAAGAGAGAACTGTCGAGTGAATTTATCTACCTGATGATTGAAGAATATGGTGGTGTAAAAAAATTCTACCGCGATTTTTTCATCAGCGCCGTTTGCCCTCTTGGTTTTATGAAAGGAAGCCTGAACTACAATTACTACGATGATAAAAGACTTCAGGAAGCAGTGACACCGTTCATCAATAAAACTTTTAAAGATCAAATTGAAATCGGTGCAAGAGGCGATGCTTTGATTGTGATCGGAGCAGATAAAAACAGAAAGTTCGTTGAATCACTCAATAACGAAATTCAGTTCTTCGAAAAAATAATTCCGTTGGAACATCCGAGGTTTATTATGCAATACCGGAGAAAGAAACTCAGTGATTACATTCAGCAATATGTTGCCGCACTGCAAGGCCTATCCGGTGGCTGAGAATTAAAAATTATTTTCATAAAAAGCTTGACAAGCACCTATTCTGAATAGTATATTTGAAAGGGATATATCTCCATTACGGCAATAGTTTTTTCATCCGGTAAACACACATGATTAAAAGGATAAATCTCCCTGGTATTAATCCGAGCATTAAGTGGCAGGCTGGAGGCAGGGCACACTTCCCTTAGCAAGGAGCCGCTTTAGCTGCTCCCTCCTGCACTTTAAGATTTTTTGCTATTCTGATTTTCCCCTTTCAAACTAAAATCTTCTCAAATGAAAATAAAACTTTTATTCCTGATGCTCTTTGCAACAACAATGACTCAGGCTCAATACTTCCAGCGCATATTCAATTTTGATTACGCTACACCGCGGCTTCGTGATGAAGTCCTCAACAGCGGCATAAGATCACGCCTGAACTTCGGCGGTGGAATGGCGGCTAATTATTTCCACATCGGCATAGGAGTCTCCCGCCTTAATTCAGCATTGGCTTCACCTTACAACCGGGCAGATTGGGTTCGCTTCATCCGCGTCAATAAATCTGGCGCCACGGTAAATAGCAATCGTGGCATTGAATTCAGAGATTTTGTGAACAACAAGCAGTATAATGCCGCAGGCAATTCCATTGCAGAGGTTGATGATGGTGCAGGAACGGGTGGATACATTGCAGTTGGCGCTGTTGGTGACAATACCATCACCGGTGCTACTGTTCCCGGCGGCAGTGATGCCTTGTACACCGTTCTTTCAACAGCCGGAGTGGTAACATCAGCATTTCGCATTGATTTCGGAAATACTTACGATGTAGCATGGTGTATTCGCAAGTCATCGTTTGTCGCGAATTCCTGGATCGTTTGTGGAGAAGCGACTTATTTCCCCCCGGGGGCAATTCCTTATACCAATTGTTTTGTTGCACGCCTTGACAACCTGGGAAATATTATCTGGTGCTCCACTTACAATTTTGATCCGACTGTTACCGGCAATTTGCCGACTGCAAATAATGTTGCGAGGCAGTTGGCTGAAGACCCGGCTACGGGTGATATTTATGTGGTTGGATATCTGAAAGATTTCACAGGAGCGAATGGCGCAGATGGATTATCGTTCAAGCTTAATTCAGGAGGTGGCTTTGTCGGTGCATTATTATATCATCTTGCTCCTGATGATGAATTTCAGGCAGTACGATGGACGTCAGATGGCAATATCATCGTTGGAGGCTTTACTAATTACAATCCTGCGGGGGTTTCATTTTACGATATGCTGCTGGTTAAAATTTCTCCTGCCGGAGCTATTCTTTTTCAAAATATACTCCAGGTGCAAGCCGCCGGTGCCGCCTACGAGAGCAAATGTTATGACCTTATCGAAAGAAAAAATACCGCACAACTGGCAGAATATTATTTATTTGGTCCTAAGTATGATCCGACAGGTATTTATCAGGTTATGTATAAGACGAACAATTTAGGAGTGGGCATAAATTCATATACATACATTCTGCAGAAATTTGACTACGGGTACGGAATTGATTTTGCTGATAACACCTTCGCAAAACCAGGGGTTGCACTTTTTTCTTCTGTTACGAACACCGCTCTCACTTTTAGTGACTCACACATAATGAAAACATATTTCAATGGGGCTGCATGCACTAATTACTGCCCTGCCGATCCTCCGTCTACTGCGGCGCAAAATGTCAATCCGCCCTTTCCACAACCCTTCACGTATCAAAATTGTGCGATTACACAAATCAAATGGAAGAACTACAACTTCCAGACTATGTTGAACTGCAATCAGGCGGTGATTGGCTGTGGTAGCAATGTAAAACAAGAGTTAGAAGAGAATGGACTCACGTCGGCTGATGAAATTTTCGTATATCCGAATCCCGCCGATCACTTTATTAACCTGACATGGTATAATTCTTCTGATGGAAAGAATGAATGGCAAATTCTGGATGTGCAGGGCAGAGTGCTCCTCTCGCAAACAGAAAATTTACCGGAAGGAATTATTACAAGGCAACTTGACCTGGGCAAACTTGCTTCCGGTTATTACATTTTGAAGATCACCAACGAGCAAGGGGAACATAGAAAAGTTGTGATCAGAGAATAGCATTATTTGCATAGAGAAATTTTCTCTAAAGCCTTGCAGTTTTTTTTCTGCGGGGCTTTTTTATTCAAAGAAGAATTTCATTTATTTTTTTCACCTCGGCAATAGGGTTGAACAAATATTCCCGATGAGTTTTTACTTCAACACACTTAAACCTCTTTCGCAGCTTCTTTCCTTTCCTGTAAACTCTTCCCTGGAACTCAAAGAGGTTTCCTTCTTCCAGATCGCTGAGATAATTTCCAATCACCTTATCATACTTTCTGAGCACCTTCATCAATGTTTCATCAATGGAATGGGAATGGGTGGGCATCACAAGATGTTGCTTGAATGCGCTCCGAATGTCGGCAGGGAAAATTCTTCTTCCTGCAAATTCATCCATCAGTGTTTTGTACTCGTGCTTCCACTCTTTTCCGTGAGAAGAAACCGTGTTGCGAAATTTTTCCCAGGCTGTGAGATGCGCCATCTCATGCACTAAGGTGATAAGGAAAGCATAGGAATTGAGATCACCATTCACAGAAATGCGATGACCTTTATTCTGCTGCGGCCAGCGATAATCGCCAAAAACACTTTGCCGGCTATGTGTAATGGTGAGTGTGATTTTGTAATCAGTGATCCAGCGAACCACGATGTCCACTGAATCTTCCGGAATAAATGACCGGATTTGATTTGACAGCGTTTCAGCCGTTGGCATTTTGTGATAACTTCTCCCGTCGAATTTTTCTTTTCTGTAAAATAATCAATTGACGAATTTCAAATACTGTGTAGAAGACATAGAGAATGAAAAATGAAATAATAAAATTCGGGGTGTGAGGTTTGGCAACCAACACGTATGTAATTATGAAGCCAACACTCAGCAACAATTTCAGCAATACAATCCCATTCACACTGGCGACAAAGCCGTGTGCGGATTTTTCAAGCGAGCGAACACCAATGTATCCTGTGATGATGGTGAGGACGAAAAAAAATGTCAGCGACAACCATGTAAAAACCTGTATGGACAGAAAAAAAGGAATGAGAGCATTTACGATTGCTATTACCATTGCCATACCTGCTGTAACAACAATGAGCATAATAATAAATGAACGCAGTATCATTTCCTGTTCAACTGTTTAAACACCAAATATAAAGCGAGGATCACGCCGCCGAATGAAAAGATGATTTTGAAAATCGGAAATGAAAGATGCAACACGCTGTCGAGCAAATAACCTCCACCAAACGCTACTGCAATGGTGCCGATGAGCGTATAGATAATATTTGTGTATCCGGCGTAACCCGAAAGAGGAGGTTGACGTTTCTCTTCTGAATTTTCAGATGGCTTCTTTCTGGAGTTGCTGCGAAGAGGATTTTTCACTGGGCTTCATTTCTTTCACTCCCATTTTGCATGAACCCGTGAAGCGCGCACCGGCTTCTACCACGAGCTTACCGGTAACGATATCACCTTCAAGGTAGCCGCTTGCTTTAAGAAATAACAGATCAGTTACTTCTACCTTTCCGAAAATTTTTCCTGAAACATCAGCGGTATCACATATCAAATCGCCGTCAACAATTCCTGTTGACCCCACAACGATCTTCGATTTTGAAGTGATGGTGCCTTTTACTTTTCCATCAACCCGAATGTCACTTTCAGTTTTGATTTCTCCTTCAATCTGGGTTCCTGTACCTATGATATTCACAACAGATTGATTGGTGCCCGAAGGTGCAGGGGCTTTCATGACTGGTTTTTCGTCTTTGGTGTTGAACATGATTAGAGTGTTTTGGAGATGTTAAGGTAACGTTGCTTAATTTCAGTAAAGAAGGCAAAGTAAAAACTTTTCGACCTCATTTTCAATTTTCTTCGTTTTTCGGGTGTTCAGCAAACTTTCTCGCCACCCCAACAGGGTGAATTAAAAGTGAAGCCGTCACGCCAAATTCAATGAGATTTTGAATCCGTATCAATGGGGATCGGAATGACGCCTTGGAAAGCGGCGCGCGCGAAACAGGAGGGACAGGTGAGCATGATCCGCTTTCTTAATTGAACACAATATAATCTTCCGGATTTAGTGGCAGGCCATTGTACCAAAGCTCAAAGTGCAGGTGAGGACCGGAAGTTAATTCCCCTGTATTGCCAATGATAGCAATCACATCTCCCGCTTTCACAAAGTCACCTTCCTGCTTCATCAGTATTGAATTGTGTTTGTATACTGAAATAATATTGCTTCCGTGCTGAATCGCCATCACATAACCGGTCTCAGCAGTGAATCCTGCAAATACCACAATGCCATCGAGTGTGGATTTAATCGGTTCGTTCACCGGCGCCACGATATCAACTCCATAATGCTGCTTGGTGGCATCGAACGATTGTGTGATGTAACCTTTCACCGGTTGGAAGAAATGAAAGCCACGAATAGAGGATTTGCCGCCAATAATATTTGATTTTGGATTTACGCTGAACTTTTGTTGCTGCTCCACATCCTGCCGGAGTTCCTGTTCAGCATTGGAATGTTTGTCGAGGTTGATAGAATCATAATTGGGTGCCGCCTCGCGGGACGTATCATAGATTTCCCCGGCAGGAAGATCACCGTTTATGATGCGTCGAATATTTTGCAGATAGTGATCATTGCGAAGCACCGCTTTCTGCAGTGAATCGCTTTTAAGTTTAAGTTCCATGATGTTGCGACGCACATTCGGATCCGCATAGCCGGGAATGTATTCTTTGAGCGGCGTGTACACGATGGCGGAAACCGTGATGAGCACCAGGATGACCATGATAGTACTCACAAGCACATACACATTCATACGGGAAAGGCGAAAAGAACTTACTTCCTCAAATGTTTCGTCATTGAGCAGCACAAGGCGATAGTGCGCTGTAATGCGTTGCCACCAGGTTTTTTTCTTTTTATCTGTCAATGGTTCTGCCAATAAATTTGGAGTTTGAAACCGAAAGCAAAGATTGGGAAAAGAAGTTGGACGGTGAAAAGTAAAAGTGAAGGTGAGAGCAAGAGGGAGGGGTGAGAGGGAAAATTTTTATTCAAACTAAAATCAAAAACATTCTGAATAGCAAAGCTTAAACCCGGAATTTGTCCGCAGGACTATGCGAGCAGTTCGAATTTTTGCCGCAAAGAACGCGGAGCAAAACGCAAAGAATAGCGCAAAGAAAAAGTTACAAATTATCCGGTGTTAGCCTTTGCGTTTTTTCTCTGCGAAATTCTTTTGCGATCTCTGCGGTTTATTTTATTGAACTGCAAAAATGCGGGTTAAATGAGAGATCGCTAAACCAAGTCGATTGATCAATATGCAATTCAATTCTTGTTAAAACACTTTCTCCGAAAGCCCTTCGTTTATCTTTGTCACCTCAATTGTAAAACTCCGCTGCTTTGGAAAGTGAAAATCAAATCAGAAAACCCTTTCTGATTGTTGTTTCTGTGGCGGTAATTTTTTCAGCGCTCTCCTTTATTCCTACTCAATTTAATATCTTCAATTTTACATCGAAGAAGATTGATTTCTTCAGTGATCTTACACGTAAAAATTCCCTTCCCCCCAAAAAGGAAATACAAGAGTTGAGAAAGCCGTATCCTGATTTCGTTGACAAGGACTCGCTCAGTTTTAAGAAGGGGTTTTACCGCATTCAAAATTTCAGTGACGTGCAAAATGATCAACTTGCGCTGATGTGCCAACCGCTGATAAATGTGAAAACAAAAGGAAAGAAAGTGCGCATTGCGTGGTTCGGTGATTCGTTGATTGAAGGCGATATTATTATACAGGATGTAAGAAATATTTTACAAAAAAAATTCGGCGGCAAAGGTGTCGGCATGATGCCCATCACGACCATACCCGCTGAGCTTGCTACCTTCCGGCAAAGTATAGCCCATCAATTTTCTAACAACTGGAAAACCATTTCGCTGGCAGAAAAAGGAAAGGAAGCAACTCAAAGTGTGAGCGGTGAAGTTTTTATACCGCACTGGCAAAAAGATTCAACAGCGATTGATACGGGCACTAAAATAAGTGCTGACTTCAGTTGGGTGGCCTATGAAACCGTGAAGAGAAACCAAACCGGTCTCGATACCTTTCATGTGATCAAACTTTTTTACAGTCATGTTGACTCATCGGCGCACGTGCGTGTAATAAAGAATGGAAGATGGGCGTCTACTTTGAAATTAGAAAAAGGCAACGCATTACATGTACTTACACTGAATGACAGCATTCCATGTCAATCTATCAAGCTCATATTTCAATGCTTGAGTGAAATGTATGTTTACGGTGTGAGCTTTGAAAGTGATGAAGGAATTCATGTGGATTGTTTCAGCATGCGCGGTTCGAGCGGGGTCCCCATGAGTGTTCTTAACACCGGAATGATGAACAGCTTTCAGCAGCAGTTGAACTACAACCTCATCGTACTGCAATTCGGATTGAATATAGTGACGAACACAAGCGATAATTATGATTGGTATAAACGAAGCTTCGTCAAAACACTTGATCATGTAAAAGAATGTTTTCCGGGAGCCGCCATCATGATTGCCTCCTGCTCTGACCGGAGTACCAAACGAAATGGCGAATACGTGACCATGACCTACTTGCCTGCTTTTGTTGATACACAAGAGAGCATGGCATCACATGAGCATCTTTTATTTTGGAATCTCTTTGAAGCAATGGGTGGTGAAGGAAGTATGGCAGCCATGGTGGACAGCAAAGACCCATTGGCAAACAAGGATTACACACACTTTAAAGCCATGGGAGGGGCCATGATAGCCGAGGACTTCAGTTATGCACTGCTCTACGAATACAATCATTTTCTCTATGAAGAGGAGAAGAAGAAAAACAAGAACATGAATCCATGAGGAGAGAAAAATTAATGCGGATTACACTTAGCGGTTGGAAGATGCTCTTCATGGTGTGTGCGGGAATTCTGAATGTAAAAGATACCGTGGCGCAAACTCTGCTTGAAGTGCCCACTTATTCCTTTATTGATCAGTCGAAGAATCATTTGGTGAACGATACTGCGCTTAAGAATTTTTTTCAGAAGATGGATGAACTGAAAAAGGGAGCACGCAACCAGGTGGTGATTGTGCAGATGGGTGATTCACACATTCAGGCAGATTTTTTCAGCAGCGTGTTGCGTGAAAATTTTCAACGGCAATTCGGTAATGCCGGACGGGGACTCATCTTCCCGTACAAAGTAGCGGGCACCAACGGCCCCTGGAATTATCATGCATCATCCTTTTCAAAATGGCAATCGAAGCGAAATGTATTTCCTGCTGATTCGCTTCCCATTGGCGTTTGCGGCATCACCATTAAAACGAAGGAGCCGTTGGCCTCGATCAACTTTTCGATAGCGGATGATACGGAGCTGAATTATTCATTCAACAAGATCACGCTCTTTGCTGATAAAAGCTGCAACTCGTTTGACTATGCCATAAGAAATCCTGATCACAAGATTGTAGGTTTCATTAACTCCGCCGACAACAGTGCTGATTCGGTTTATACCTCTGTTCAGTTGGCGGATACACTTCACGAGTTCTCACTCCAAACTGTGAAAACTGATTCATCGCGGCTATACGGAATGATCTACGGCCTTTCGCTGGAGAACTCGCAGCCCGGTGTATTGTACCATACCCTCGGCGTCAACGGCGCTATGTTTTTTCACTACAATGTGTCGAAATATTTTGTAGAGCAATTATCGTCCCTGCATCCCGACCTGATCATTATTTCACTGGGCACCAATGAAGCGTATTCAAAAGATTATACCAGCGAAAATTTGAAGTCGCAAATGAATGAATTGATCACAGCACTGAAGGAAAGAAATCCGCAAGCAAATTTTTTACTCACCTCGCCGCCGGATGGGTATCGTTACCATCGTTACAAAAATCCGAGTGTGGCCAAAGCGGTGGAAACGGAGAGGAAGTATGCACTGGAGCACGATCTTGCCTTCTGGGATTTCTATCACCTGATGGGCGGCTACGGCAGCATTTACCGGTGGAAGCAAAACGGATTGGCACAGCATGACCGTCTGCATCTCACCAAGCAGGGCTACTTCATTGAAGGAAAAATGTTATTCAATGCCATGATGGAAGCCTACTTAAATCGCAAGACAGAAAATTGAATTCACTTTCTCTTCACTCCCATGTTTGAGAATCTTCTTCACCTGCTGACCTATCATGAAAGGGAACCCATGCTCTTCAACACGGGTATGTTCCTTTATTTTTTCCTGATCCTGCTTTTCTTTTATCAATTTGTGTATAAGAATTCGCGCACGCGCATCACGTACCTCACCATCATTTCACTCTACTTCTATTACAAAAGCGGCGGATTCTTTTTTCTGCTGCTCGTGCTTTCAACCTTAGTTGACTTTAACATTGCAAATTGGATTTACAATTCTGAAAGTAAACCGAAGCGAAAACTGCTGCTGGTTCTCAGCTTGATGATCAACCTTGGATTTCTCGCTTACTTCAAATACACAAATTTCTTTTTACAAATTTTGAATGAGGCACACGCCGGGCATTTCGAACCCCTTGATATTATTCTTCCCGTCGGCATTTCATTCTATACGTTCCAGGTATTGAGTTACACCATTGATATTTATCGGGGCTTGCTCAAGCCGTCAAAAAATATTCTCGACTTTGCTTTCTACATCATGTTCTTCCCGCACATCGTGGCGGGGCCGATCGTGCGCGCCGTAAATTTTCTTCCGCAGATTCACCAGAAACTGTTCATCAGCAAAGAAGACCTGGGACAGGCCATTTTTCTGATCGTTACCGGGCTGTTCAAGAAAGCCGTGATCTCTGATTACATCAGTGTCAACTTTGTTGATCGTGTGTTTGAAAGCCCGATGCTCTATAGCGGTTGGGAAAACCTGATGGCCGTGTATGGTTACGCCATGCAGATCTACTGTGATTTCAGCGGTTACAGTGATATGGCCATCGGCATTGCATTGTTGCTCGGTTACCGGCTCGGCATCAATTTCAATCAGCCCTATCAGAGTGCAAGCATCACAGAGTTTTGGAGGCGATGGCACATCTCTCTAAGCTCTTGGCTGCGCGATTACCTGTACATTCCGCTTGGAGGAAACAGGAAAGGAAAGCTGCGCACGTACGTGAATCTGCTCGTCACAATGTTGCTCGGAGGTTTGTGGCACGGCGCAAGCTGGAATTTTATTTTCTGGGGTTCTCTTCATGGCGCCGCCTTAGCATTAGAAAAATTTTTGAAGGAAATAATTACCATTCCCCGAAACATCTTTACACACGTGGTGGGGGTGCTGCTAACGTTCAACTTCGTTTGCTTTTGCTGGATTTATTTTCGCGCCCCCGATTTTCATACTGCGAACGAGATCCTTTACCAGGTTTTTCATTCGTTCAACGCTTCCGTCATCGCACAATGGATCAGTGGCTATTCACTAGTATTCTCACTCCTGCTCTTTGGCTATATCACGCATTTTATTCCGGTCAAAACAAATCAGCTTTTTGAGAGGAAAATCGCTTATGCCCCTGTATATGCACAAATGCTGCTGATTACCTGCGTGGTATTTATTGTGGTGCAAATGAAAAGCGCCGATATTCAGCCGTTTATTTATTTCCAGTTTTGAAAAATCTATGTTCTGGAAACTTGTGTGTGGTGCCCGGGGCTTTTTTTTCATTCCGATCCCGATTGATCGGGATCAGGAATGACAGAAACAGGTTGCCATTAGCAATTATGGAAAACCTTCAATGGGAAACCTACTCTTCCCACTTTCGTTTATCTTCGCCATCCACAAAATAATTTCCGGTTTTAAGAGTTAACTTCGGGTTCAATATTCCAGCTTGAAAAAACTTATTTCATACTTCGCATTTCCCGTAATCGTCCTTGTGATCGGCAGTTGTGCTTCACACAAGGACAGCCAGAGTTACATTGGCAGAGTGTACCACAACACCACAGCGCATTACAATGGTTATTACTATGCAACGCTGAAGATGAAGGAAGATGAGAATGCCGTGATAGCTTCCCGCAAAGAAGATTATGAAAAGCTGCTGCCGATTTTCCTCGTTGGTAATCCTGATGATAATATGTCAGGATCTGACATGGATTCAATAATAAGACGTATGACGGTGGTTGTGAAGCTCCATCCGAAAAGCAAGTGGACGGATGATTCCTACTTCAACATCGGCAAGGCCTATTTCTATAAGAAGGACTATGAATCTGCTGAAGCAACATTCCAATTTGTCTCTTCCGAGTTTAAGGATCCCAATTCTTCTTCCTCAGCCTCACATTCTTCATCTCATAAAAAAAAGAAAGGCAAATCAAAATCAAGTGCGGATAAGAACACGAACAAGTATACAGGCACGGTAAAAGAAGAATCGCAGAGTTCAGGGTTCAAAATGCTGAAGCATAAGCCGATTCACTACACCGATGTGTTGTGGCTTGTGCGCGCGCAAACAATGGCAAAAGATTATGGCGGAGCAAATGCAATTCTTAACTATCTCGATCAGGATACAAAGTTTCCTGCCGACATGAAAGATCAGTTGCAGTTGATGCATGCTTTTCTATTCATTGAACAGAAGCAATACAAGAATGCTATTGAACCGATGGTGCAGGCGCTGAAGTTTACAAAGGACAAGAAAGCAACCACGCGGTACACTTACATTCTTGCACAACTTTATCAGCTCTCCGGCGACTATGGCACTGCAGGAAAAACCTTTGCCACCATACCCAAGCTTCATCCATCTTATGACATGGATTTCAATGCGCGTATTGCCGTGGTGAAAAATTATATGGCAAGCGGAAGCGGTTCACCAACACAAATCATCAGTGACCTGCAGGAAATGGCGAAGAACAGGAACTTCGAAGAGTTCTACGATCAAATCTATTACTACATCGGATTGGTGCAGTTGAAGCAGGGAAAAGATGACTATGCGGTGAAAAGTTTTGAAACCTCGATTGACAACAGCGTAAACAACACCAACCAGAAGGGACTTTCATTTTTGAAAATCGGTGAAATGTCAATGGCGGAACAGGATTATATAACGGCGGCTCCGTACTACGACAGCGCAGCAACTTTTCTCAGTACAAAATTCGATACGCTTGACCGTGTAAAAGAATTGAAAGAAATTCTGAACAACGTGGTGAAACAACTTGCCATCATCAATTATGAAGACAGTGTGCAGGGAGTGGCGAAAATGACCGACGAGGAGCGCAACAAGCTCGTAGATAAGATTGTCAAAAAGGATCAAAAAGAAAAAGCGGATGCGGCCGAAGAAGCGAATAGCGTGACGAATGTTTTCCCGAATTCAAATTCCGGTTCGAATTCAAATAGTGGCTCAGGAAGCACATGGTGGCCGTACAATGCTACGCTCAGAGCTTCGGGCTTCAATGACTTTGTGAAGAAATGGGGCAATCGTGATAATGTCGACAACTGGCGGCGTGCAAATAAAAAATCCGGTAGTGGTGATGATCAGGCATCGAATGAGAAAAGTGGTGAAGAAGCAACCGATTCGAGTGGCAACGAAAAAGACGCCTCAGCTTCAAGCGGTGGAAATTTGCGTAAGCAACTGCTTGAAAGCATTCCCACCACACCTGAAAAATTAAAAGCTTCAAACAAAAGAATCTTTGATGCATATTATATCCTGGGCACCATTTATAGCAGCGATCTGAACAACATTCCGAAGGCGATTGATGCATTTGAGAAGCTTGCCTCAAGATTTGATGATGATCCCGACATTGTAAAAGTGTATTACAATTTGTATTTGCTCTATGAAAAAACAGGAAACAAAACAAAAGCCGAAGTATACAGGCAAAAAATCCTCAGTGGATTTCCTGCCAGTGTGTTTGCTTCTGTGCTGAATGATCCGGATTATTTTAAGAAGCAGGAAGAAAAGAAAAATGCGGTAAACACCTTCTACGCTTCCACCTACGATTACTACCAGACAGAACAATTCAGCAGCGTTTTTTCCAGGGTGAAAACAGCCGACAGCTTATTCAAGCCCAATCCGCTGGAAGCAAAATTCGATTTACTGCAGGCCCTCTCCGTTGGAAGAACACAGGATCGCAACGCGTACATCGCAGCGCTCGACAGCATCGTGAAAAAATTCCCGAGCGGGGAAGAGCATGATAAGGCCATTGAAATACTTACAGCGCTGGGTGCAGGGCCGAAGGCAGCACAGAAAGAAGAAAAAGTTTTAGCGAAGAAAGATGATTTGCCGAAAGGACCTTCCCCCTACAAGTTTGCACCGAACAACCCGCATTATTTCGTGGTGTATTTTAACACCACGTCACCCAAGACAAAAGCAATCAGTGATTCTCTATCGAATTACAATACCCAAAACCGTTCACTCGAAAATTTAAAAGTTCAATCGCAATTGCTCGACAAGAACACGCAGATGATTTTAGTAAAGCAATTCAAGAACAAAGAGGATGCGATGAACTATTACAATGACATCACCGATTCTGAAACCATGTTTGAGGAAGTGGAATCAATCGGCTACCGCGTGTTTGTGATTGACGATAAGAACTTCATTCAATTCTACCAGCACAAAGACCTCAACCAGTATATTGATTTCTTCGAGAAGAATTATGAGAATGATGAGAGCGGGGATTGAGGTAGCAGTTTACAGTTTGCAGTTTGCAAAAACTTCCACCGCTCTGTGTAACGATGCACAAGTTTAGAATTACGCTGCTTCTTTTATTTCTTGCCACAGGATATTCAGTTTATTGCCAGGAAACAAAATGCATTTACCACATTTCATTTGGCAATTTGCAATGTGATTATGAGTATGGATATGATAGGATTCCTATACTTGATTTGGAAGGTAATTATAACCTCGACACAGTAATGTATTCATTAGCATGTCACTCATCATCGAATTGGAATATTATCCTCGATGACTCTATGCTATCTAAGAGTTTTTGCGTGACCTCTTGTGATAGAAACAAAAATTATACTGTACTCGGAGTGGTTTTTCGTTTGAATATTCATGATCTATCGGAACCTGTAATGATAAATATTGACAAGGGTGTCTTTGACTCAGCAACAATTTCCTATCTAAAAAAATATTTCTCTAGTGCATCAGGAAATTTCAGTATTTCAATTATTGATTCCGGTAAAAAAGTTTTTATTCCTGGAAACTATGTTACCTTCCAATCTGCATTAAAATATTCTTGCTATGATCTTTCATTTTATCAGTGGCAATGGAAAAGCCTTTATAGAAGAGATACTTTTCACCTTTTTGATATCGGAAGAAGCGAAGTTGTGGATACTATTACTGAATGGACAGCAACTAATCAAGATACATTTCAGTTTCATTGCGCGAAAAAACCATTATTCGATACAGTACATCTTGTAGTAACTTCAGCAGATGGCACATTGAAATACGAAGTGAAAGAATTTACGCTCACTTATATTCGGCCCCATGGCGATGAGATTGACATAAAATGTAAGGGCGCTTATTTGCCTCCAACAGCAAAATCCATTTTTGAAAACTGCACTCCTGAAGATTTTATATTTCTTAGTGGTATTGAAGTCGCTGGTACAAATGCTCCGTATTCTGCGCGTCTATATGGAGTTGAAATTGCATGCGTGAAATAAAAATCGTAACCACTTGCTCGGAGCACTCATAATCTACACTACTTACTATCGTTTATTTTTGCAGCGCGCAACACTTCTACACTGATTAGCATTTTTTCATGGCTGCAAAATCCCGGGTAAGAACTTTTTTAAGAATTTTTTGGATCCTCGTTGGCGGAAGTGTGCTCCTGTTTATTCTCATGCTGGTGTTGGCTGCTATGGGTGTATTCGGGTCAATGCCCTCATTTGAAGAACTTGAAAACCCAAAGAGTGAATTAGCCACAGAAGTGTATACTTCTGATGGCGTACTGCTGGGTAAATATTATTTCCAAAATCGCTCTACTTCATCCTTCGATGAAATTCCACCCATGATCCGCAACTGCCTGATTGCAACGGAAGACATCCGGTTCTACAATCATTCGGGAATAGATTACTGGGGACAAACACGTGCCGTCATCAAAACCATTTTCGGTGATAAGCAGGGAGGAAGCACCATTACACAGCAGTTGGCAAAAAATCTCTTCCCGCGGCCGAGTGGAGATGTTGCTTCTACCATCATCTCAAAGTTTAAAGAGTGGGTGATTGCAATTAAGCTCGAACGACGTTATACAAAAGATGAAATCATCAACCTGTATTTACAAACCGTAGAGTTCAGTGATAACTCCTATGGGATAAAATCGGCTTCAAGAACTTACTTTAATAAAGCGCCGGACTCCCTCAGGATAGAAGAAGCAGCAGTGCTGATTGGTATGCTGAAAGCGGGCACCTATTATAATCCGCGGCTACATCCTGAAAATGCATTGCGCAGAAGAAACACCGTGATCGGGCAAATGGAGAAAAATAATTTCCTGAAGCCGCAAGTGGCAGATTCATTAAAGAGTCTTCCGATCAAACTCAATTTCATCAGTCCCGATCATAACGAAGGACTTGCTACATATTTCCGTGAATACCTCCGGCAGCAATTAATGCAATGGTGCAAGCAGCATCCCAAGCCCGATGGTACTCAATACAACATTTACAAAGACGGGTTGCGCGTGTACACCACCATCAATTCAAAGATGCAGCAGTATGCAGAGACAGCTGTGCAGAAGCATTTGAAAGATCTGCAACAGCAATTTTACCAGAGTTACAAAGGCAGCACACCGTGGGGGAAAGACAAGAAGTACATTGATGATGCCATGCATCAATGCGAGCGATGGTTCAAGATGAAGCATGCCGGCATCAGTGAAGATTCCATCGTGCGGGCTTTCAAAACTAAAATCCCTATGACAGTTTTCTCTTACAAAGGAGAAATTGACACGGTAATGAGTCCTTATGATTCCCTCAAGTATTATAAATTTTTTCTGCACTGCGGATTCATGGCCATGGATCCTTCAACAGGATATGTGCTTGCATGGGTGGGCGGAATCAATCACCACTACTTTCAGTTTGATCATGTGAATGAAAATGCCAAGCGTCAGGTAGGTTCTACCATCAAACCGATTCTGTACACCGTAGCAATTGACAATGGTTACTCACCCTGTTTTAAAGTGCCGAATGAGCGTGTGGTGTTTGAAGATTACCAAAATTGGTCGCCTGAAAATTCCGATGGAAAGTATGGCGGCATCCTTACACTTTATCAGGGTCTTGCCTCCTCGGTAAATTGTGTCAGTGCATATTTAATGAAGCAGATTGGTCCTCAACCGATGATTGATATGGCGAGAAGAATGGGAATCACGAGCCCGATGGATCCGTATCCTTCGCTCTGTCTTGGTGTACCGGATATTTCGGTGTATGAAATGACGAGCGCTTATTCAACATTTGCGAACAAAGGCACCTCCTCACAACCCCAATATCTTCTTCGCATTACTGATAACAGAGGAGCCGTGCTCCAGGAGTTTACCGCCAAGCATACTGAAGTAGTCTCAGAACAAGTAGCGTATGTAATGACGAGAATGCTTGAGAACGTTGTGAACTTTGGAACAGCTCAGCGACTTCGTTTCCGATACAACATCACTTCAGAAGTAGGAGGGAAAACAGGCACCACGCAAAACAATACTGATGGCTGGTTCATGGGCATCACACCGCAGCTTGTTGCAGGATGCTGGGTGGGTGGTGATGATCGTATCATTCGTTTCAAGAGCATGTTCTATGGTCAGGGTGCAAACATGGCACTCCCGGTTTACGCTTACTTTCTTAAAGATTGTTATGCTGATAAGTCACTGAATATTTCTGCAACCGCGAAGTTTGCTCCGCCCGATAGCGGCATGGTGACTATTGAAACCGATTGCGCGAAGTATAAGGAGAGTGAGGAAGGTGGAGGGAAGGATTTTATTTTTGGAAAGTAATGCCGGAGAGTGCATTGCAGTCTTCTCTCTTTCACGGAGCAGGCTCCTGGATAAAACTCAGCTTGCTGTTCACATACTCCGGCTTCTTCACCTGCTCCTGCATTTTCAAAGTGGTTTGATATGGTCCTGTTACAATAGTCCAGTTCACCAGCCAATCGGGAAGGTAACCACCCGGATCGGTGCGCAATGAATAGATCACTTCTACATCACCGTTGCTTTGGGGAATCAATTGATAGGTCGCATCGAATACTGGCAGGCGAACCAATCCATTCTTTGCAGGAATAAAATTCGGTGCCGCCACTGAATGCGTGTACACACTTTTTGTTTTCACATCTTGCCATAGTGTGAAATGAACCACGGCATCACGGTCGCTGAATGGCGTGGGTACATCTATCACCTGATATTGATACTGCTCGGTAGCATTTACCTGCTGCAGCACCTTCGACTGAACGCAGGCATAGATCCAATCGGGATAATGATTCGCATCCATGATCACAGCAACGATGGAAGACAACGATCCATGCATGACAGAGATCACCCGGAATTCATCCACATCAGAACCCGCAGGCCGCCTCGAATAAATGCGAATGCCATTTTCATTTTTGCGAAGACGCCATTCTTCTTTCTTGCTCTCGGAATGATCCTTTTCAGGTGACTGTGAAAAGGTCGTTTGTGAAAAGAAGAGAAAAAAAATAAAAGAGAATTTGAATAGAGCGATGTGAGATATTTTTCTTCTGATGACCACGACAAGTAAAATAATTCCTGCAAGTTCGGTAAAAGAATAAAAACAAAAATCATTCGAGAAAATTGCTCACAGTGTTCTGCAGAAAATGGAAATTGGAAAATTGGTTTCGGCAACCGTGAGTTTCGCGCATGAGCAAGTCCCGTGGTACTTCGGGATTTCATGGGTTTTTTATTTCAGCAACGCATCAACAGCGGGGTCACCTGTAAACAGATTCATCTGATTCATAACCCAGGGATACCGTCTTGCAACCCATTTGCTCATTGGTTTCACTTTGTAACGCCTGGGATTGGGAAGTGAAGCGGCAATCATTGCAGCTTCCGCCTGCGAAAGATTTTTTGCATGCTTCGAAAAATATGTTTCTGATGCCGCTTCAATTCCGAAGACACCATCACCCATTTCAATCACATTCAAATACAATTCAAGGATTCTTTGCTTGCTGTAGAGTACTTCAATCATGAAGGTGAAATATACTTCCAGTCCTTTTCGAAACCACGATCTTCCCTGCCACAGAAAAACATTTTTCGCCACCTGCTGACTGATGGTGCTGGCTCCATGCACACGATGGGGATGCTTCTCATTGTACTTCCGTGCTTTCTCAATGCTCTGCCAGTCAAAGCCATTGTGCTCAGCGAAGTTTTGATCTTCACTTGCAATCACAGCGAGCCGGGCATTAGGGCTTATTTTATCTGTGCATACGTAGTCGCGATGCAACCCGTGGCCGCTTAGGAGGCTATTAAGTTGGGTCATCGTAATGGGAGGGAAAAACCATTTGCAATAGAGAAGGTATGCGAGATGAAAAATGAAAAGAAATATCAAGATACGTTTAATGATTTTCCATAAGCGCCTGAAAAAATTTTTCATTCTGAAAATGATCTCACAAAAATATCATCTCACGAACACGGGATCATGAAATTTTAATGATGTTTCAAACAAACTCATGTAACTTGGTTCCTCATAGGAACTATTAGCCATGAAGAAATTTTCCATCGCCTTCATTCTCCTTTTGTTCTTCGCTTTCCAAAACAAAGCTGTCGCCCAATCCGGATCTCGCGATCTCACTTTCGGCGTGGATGGAAGAGTTATGTTTCATCAGAAGTTTAACTACGAGGTAGCAACAGATATTGCCATTACTAAGGATGGAAAAATTCTGCTGCTCATGTACTCTAATGATTATAGCGAGCCTGATTATCTGGTACGTTTTCTCGCTGACGGAACCTTAGATACCACCTTCGGTGACCAGGGTAAGGTTTCAATCTTAGAAGACTGGGATGCTGTCTCAGGAAAATCGCTCTCAGTTGATGATTCCGATCGCATTCTTGTACTCGCGGAGGATAATATGTACGGAGAGCATGGTGTAAAGATGTTTCGTTTTTTGCCTGACGGGTCAAGTGATGCATCTTTTAATATTATGGTAAACATCGGACGAGATGCTGATAATTCTTTCCTGATCCAGTCAGATGGAAAAATTGTTACAGCAGCGACTGATGGCTACTACTGGGGAGGTACTACACGTATTACGCGATGGAACGAAAACGGATTACCGGACTCCACTTTTACTACTGCAGAATTGAATTCGGGATTCAGCTTTCCACTTAGTATCACAGAACAAAACGATAATAAACTCCTGATCACAGGCACAAGTGACAGCAATCTTTTTGTGATGCGATTGCTTCCGGATGGATTACCGGATGACAGCTTTGGTGTAAATGGAACTGTATTAATTAACGATGGGGGAGATGAAGCAGGGAAGGATGTTACAGTGGCGCCTAACGGAAAAATTTATGTCACCGGCTATTCTGAAACAGCAACCGAAAGCAGCTTCAACTGCTGGCGGCTTTGCGTTAATGGAAATGCTGACATTACTTTTGGAAGCAATGGTCTTGTAACGCTGCATACCGGAAAGCAACACAATTGGGGATCATTTGTTTTTGCAAATACAAATTCTACAGCAATTGTCGGTGGCTCAGTTTACAATGGTGCAACAAATGATCCTGTGATTTATAGATTACTCGATGACGGTTCCGTTGATATGAGCTATGGCTCCAATGGTGTAGCAGGAAAAACTTTTACCTGCAGTAAATCCATAGAGCTTAATGCCGTAAAAATTCCTGATGAAAGTATCCTTGTATGCGGAACTAAAGTTGACAACGGAAACATTCTGCCGGTGATTTCAAAATTTTCCTCGGGGGGACTTAACGATACAGCATTTGGAATGAATGGAACATCCTCTGTTACCCTCGAGGATTCAGAGTATGTTGCTGATGATGAACACATAGATGACTTTGCTTTTCTGCCTGATGGAAAAATTTTAGCAGGCGGTGTGGCAAATGATGTCACACTGTTTCGATTATCGCAGGATGGTGCGCGGGATTCTTCGTATGGAGAAAACGGAATGTTAGTGCCGGGTGCACAGGCGCAGTACAGCAGGGTGATATCAGCATACAATGACAACAGCACCTACCTCATTGAAAATTTTCAACACCTCATCTATGGCTATCAGACATTCTACATCATTGATGGCTTAGATGGCGCCTCTGATTTTGTACTTCACAAGTTCAATGCTGATGGAACTCCTGATTCAAGCTACGGTGACTTTGGTGTGCTGCATCCATTAATTGCCGGCTACGCACTCAGTCAATGTTGCACTGCCATCGTTCAGCCGGATGGCAAGTTGCTGCTCTCAGGATTTACTGCGCCAAACCCCTGGACTGATATTTTTTTATTGCGACTTAATAGTGATGGAAGTGCAGACCCGACTTTTGGGAACCAGGGAATTGTTATACTTGATTTTGGTACATGGGAACACCCTCCCTTCTTAGCTCTCGATGATGATGGTAAAATTATTTTTCAAAATATTCTACATGATCAATTCACCTTTCTGGATTCTCTGCTCACACTCAGGTTAATGCCTGATGGCAGCAGCGATGCATCATTCGGGAACAATGGAACTTCAAAAGTTTTACTTGGCTATTTGTACTTCAGCAATATTGGATTGGCGCTGCTGCCCGATCACAAAATTCTTTCACTGATCTGGAATTCAGATAATGGTCATGACAAAGTTTTAGGGCTTAATAGCGATGGCACGATTGATACTTCATTCGGAGTAAGCGGTTACAGATCGCTTGAATATCCACACTTCTCGCGTTCGCTTATGTGCACTCAACCGGATGGAAAAATTCTTTGTCTCTCCAATTCATACCTTACCCGCATGCTGAGCAATGGAACATTCGATACAACATTCGGAACGGATGGTGTGGCCCTGTTTGACAGCACATTCTCTTTTGGTCAATGTGCAATTCATTTGCAGAGCGACGGAAAGATTGTAGTTTCAGGAGAGGCAAACTATGGCTATTACATGGCGCGTATTCTGAACGATGTCCAAACCGGAATAGAAAATTTGGCTGTTGAAAATAATCTGAACGTGTTTCCAAACCCTTGTACAAGTCTGCTAACACTGTGGTTATCTGCTGCATCAGAAAACGAAATGACAATTAAGGTGAGCGACATAACAGGAGAAACGATCTTCACTCAAAAGGTTTCACAACCAGGCGATCGCTTCACGGTGAATGTGAGAAAGCTTCCCTCCGGAATTTATTTTCTCACTCTGGAGTCTATTGATCAATCAACAACTGTGAAGTTTGTGAAACAGTGATTCTCTAATTTGTCAAAGAACAACAACATTTCCATCTTCAAAATGTAATTCAATTTGTTAATTTGCAGTAAGAACAAAAATTTATGGATTCATCTACATCAGGCATCGAAGTAAACCCGCAAGCCATTCACGACAACGAAATGTTTCCGGCACCCGGTTCTTCATCAGAGCGACAGCGCTTTCATGAGCTTCAGTTGGGATTGCGTCAACAATATGAGAACGTATTTCCCGACATGACGGCGAAGAAAACTGTTGTGATCATTCCTTCACTGACCATTGACCAGGAATTGCAGTCGAGGGTGAGCGGAGGCATGCACTATGAAGAACGACTACTCTCATTGCTAATGCTGCTGCGCATGCCGCGCACTCACGTTGTCTACGTGACAAGCATGCCTATTGATCCCGTGATCGTGGATTACTACCTCCACCTGTTGCCGGGCATTACAGGCAATCATGCTCGTCAGCGACTCACCATGCTGAGTTGTTACGATGGCTCACCAAGATCGCTGTCAGAAAAAATTCTGGAGCGACCCAGATTGATGGAGCGCATCCGGGAAGCAATTCCTTTCTATGATATGGCTCACATTACTGCCTATAATGCCACACCCTTCGAGCGCACGCTTTCGGTTCGGCTGGATCTGCCCCTGTTCGCATGTGATCCCGATCTTCTTTTTCACGGATCAAAAAGCGGCAGCCGGAAAATATTCAGGGATTGTGGAGTAACCATGGCGCCGGGATTCGAAGATGTGAAAGATGAGAATGAAATTATTGAAGCATTGGTTGCGCTCAAGACGAACAACCCCACTCTTAAAAAAGCGGTAGTAAAAGTAAATGAAGGATTTTCCGGTGAAGGCAATGCCATTTTCTCGTTTGCGGGATGCCCTGAAAGCGGAAGCATCAAAGGTTGGGTCAGCGATCATTTAAAAGATCACCTCACCATTGTTGCTGCGGACTTTACTTATGAAGTCTTCATAAGCAAATTCATAGAGATGCAGGGTATTGTCGAAGAATTTGTTCCCGGCGAAATCAAAACATCACCTTCCGCACAATGCCTGATTGATCCGCTGGGAAATGCAGAAGTAATTTCCACACACGACCAGGTGCTGGGTGGTGAAAGCGGTCAGGTGTTCATCGGTGCAAAATTTCCGGCTGACGAAGTGTATGCGGGCGAGATAGGTAAGAATGGATTACGTGTTGCCAACGAAATGAAAAAGTATGGAGTGCTCGGTCGCTTTAGTATTGATTTTATTTCAGTGAAAGAAAATAATACGTGGAAGCATTATGCAGTGGAAATTAATTTGCGCAAAGGAGGCACTACACATCCCAACCTTTTGCTGCAGGGATTAACGATTGGGAAGTACGATGTAGAAAAAGGAATTTATCTCACGGCAAACGGACAGCGCCGTTATTATTTCAGTTCTGATAATGTGAAGAACGATCATTATAAAGTGCTCACGCCGCCTGACCTAATGGATATTGCCATCTTCAACAACCTGCAATATGATGGCTCAACGCAGCAGGGTGTTATGTTTCATTTAATCGGCGCGCTCTCGCAATACGGAAAATTAGGCGTGGTGTGTATTGGTGATACTCCATCGCGGGCTAATGCTTTTTATCGGAAGACGCTTCAGGTTCTTGATAAGGAAACAAGAAAGTAATATCAGCATTTGAAGCGAAAGCCATTCATTACTAGGCCAATAGTTGTTGAAATTCTTGATAACTTTGCTATGAAGATTATTGAAAATGGATTCCGTCACTTTCATTCAAAAATTTAATTCTCTTCCGGATGAGTTGAAAAAGGAAGTGAGTGACTTTGTTGAATTTCTTTTGAAGAAGAAAAAACTTCCCGAGAAAAATAAAGAGAAGAAAACTCCCAAGTTCGGCAGTGCAAAAGGCATGTTCAAAATGACGCCTGACTTTGATGAGCCATTGGAAGACTTCAAAGAATATATGGAGCCATGAATCTTCTCGTTGATACACACATTCTCATTTAGTTCCTCAATGGTGACAGCGAAATAGGCTCAGTTTGCACAATCCGTGATTGAAAATACCCAGAAAAAAAGAATTTTTAGTGAGATGAATGCTTACATATTCGGAAGATAGAAATGGAAACCAAATTACTCGCAGTCATTCTTTGTAGCAGTCAGCCAACATTAACTCAAGGTGTCGATTGGCTTCAACAGCCCACTGAAATCATTAGCATTTTCACCCCCATTATTTTATTTGTTTGGTTCTGTTATTCACAAAACCAATTCTTCAGTAAAAGTTATTATGATGAAATCACGGGAATCTACGCCGGATATACTGAACCAACAATTGAGCCATCCGAGGGCAAAGGCGTTCATTCTGGAATAATCATGAATATCCTTGACGTGAATAATAAAGGCTATTTTATTGGTCAGTTTGATTTTGCAGAAATTGAACGCAGCAGAAATGGTAATCAGATTAACACAAGGAGATTAATAGATGGCACTCATCGTTTTCTTGGTAAATTGAATTATAAATTTTATAAGAATAAAAGTCGCCATCCATTTATAGCTAAAAAAAATAGAACATACATAGGAACATTGTATATCGTCGACCGTTTTGATTTTCTATTTGAAAAGTATGAGATGGAAACATACACAAGTGCTGAATATAAAATTATTCATTATCGGGAAATGCGCACAATGCAGTTTACTCTTATAAAAAATTATAGAAAAGATAACCCCAAGCTTCCCCCGTCATTTACTTTGTCAAAAAGTCTTGGTTTGACTTTTGAACCCTACATAAACGTAAAGGAAGATATTTTTCAAGGTGATACACGTTCAGATCAAAAGACCAGCTAAAGAAGGATTATTCTATTTGTAAACTATTGATATAATCTAAAGTATTGTCAACATATATCCTTGGTTTACCAGAAACACTGCAATAAAGATTTTTCACACCATTGGTAGGAGATAAACTATATCCTAAGTCCAATTTCGGATTTGCCCAGTTGACAATCTTATGCTTGACTTTACCTGATTTCAGAGGTGTCATATACTCGCTAAGTAAATTGTCGAAATTTATATTATTTAGTATCAAGAATGATTCAAGTGAATGATGAATAATTGCTCCATAAAAAAGCAATTCATCCTGCAACAAGAACGCGTCTATAAGCGGTTGCCCAAAATAAATCGAATACTCCAATTCAGCTGTAAAATCTCCGTATGCAATTGCTCCTTTGATAGGAATTTCTGATCTTAAGCATAAGTTAAGTATCCAAACTGCAGCAACTATTGTTGTTTTGGCATCTTCGCGTGTTGCTCCCTCTGAAATGAATAAAACGGAATCAGAAAACATTACGCTTTTTATTGTTGCATAATTCGCAACTTCAATTTTATTTGTGTTGCTAAGGGATCGATCATATTTTTTTATCGTATCGATTATAAATGATAGGTCTCGTAACTTCTTAAAAACTTCTTCATGCTTCAATCTAAAGACCATTTCTTTGAATCCCATTATATCAAAGAAGGCTATGAATCTTTTTGTCGTAATTTCCCAATTCATTTCTTCCAAAATGTTTAATTACCCTATTGATCCGCAACACCACAATGCTATCTGCACACGGTTAATGTTCTCATTAAACCACTCTGAAATTTTTATCGCGTGATTTCGGTCGGTGTGACATCAGCCGGTAGAGGAATTAATTCTGCCTGCGCATGTCCTCACCAACTGCCTTGATCGTTGATGCGGACAGCAACCATTAGACAAATCAATCTTCTATTGCACATTGTATTCAATGACTGAAATAAAAGAATAACATAAACCTTGTAAACCACTAAGATGACCTATCATTAAATCATAACTACCAGCAGGTAACCAGATTGGAAAACCATTTGCAGGCGTCTTTGTACCATATGAATCAGTACTTGAACCAATAAACGTACTTGTTGCTATTATTTGATTGTCCAGATAGAGTGCATCACAACCTAAATTACTCGAGCTAATGCCTCCACTTTCAATTTTCCATGCCTTGTTGGCTGGAACAGTTATCGTTTGAGTATCTCCCCACACACCGCTAAATGTTATCCATAAGACCTGATTAAATTCTAAAGTTGCTTGCGACAAACATCGATTTGCGAGGAGCATTACGCAAAGAATGAAAATTATTTTTTTCATTGTAAGGAATTTAAAAACCGTCTGAAAGATAAATTAAGGTATTAGAATGCTTCGTGTCCAAACTTTTTTTCGAGAGAAGCGAGTAGGGTACTGAAATGAATTGAGTTGTTGCCATATCAACAAAATTGCTTCCTCCGGTTGGATCAAATTCAACTTTCAAAAACTTGGTATTAGCATCCCAAGCAATTTGCGAAAATAATCCCGTGATAACAGTACCTAAACCAATTTGGATTGTGCACAATCCAAATTGATTAGTGATCAAGGAATGTGTTTCAACGTACTCTGCATTTCCTCCAATTGAATCCTCAATGACAGATAAGCGAAAACTTACTGACTGATTTATCAACGGCTGACCATTTTGATTTCTGGCTACTGCTTGGTAATTGATAGCTTCTGGAATTTGTGCAGTGCATGCCAAATTGCAAGCGATTATCAAAACGAAAGTTAATATGCAAATTCTCTTCTTCATGATTAGTCGGTTTAGTTTGGCTATTAAATTTTAATAATCTTGAAAGAAAAAAATTCTTTGTCTGCATTGCTGCGCAACGTTATCAAATAGAGTCCGCTCTGTAATTGTTCAAGGCTAATTTCCTTGGAGGTATTACTTAGCATTTGCTCTGAGAAAATCTTTTTGCCGACTATGTCTGATAATGTTAACGTAAAATTTGAGAATGAAGAAGAAATAATTTCTACATAGATTGTTTCAAAAGCAGGATTTGGAAAGATGTGAAAGTTTGTTGATTCAGAATTCAATGGTTGCACAAAAATATTTTGATCGTAGGACTGCTGAAATCCTTGCGTAAGAATTGAATTGTTGTTCATCGCTGTGGTGATTATTGATTCCCCTATTGTTGCACTCAGGGAGGCATTCGCGCTTTGAGAAAAGCTACCTCCCGATGTTACTACAGTCGGTGCAAGCATCTGTGCATTTGTACGAACTACAATTAATAACAGAATTGTGAATGAGAGATTTGTTATGCGCATACTCATCTTCTATTTTTGTACCCTTTCCGTAATTCTGACGCAGCTTGGGGAGACATTCACAAAACTAAACAAAGTCACAACTAATTTACACTCTGCAAATCCTCTAATTTTGCATTGTGACTTTCGAAGAATTCAAACTCATCTTTTCCTCCCTCCCCAATGAAGCCGGAGTATACCGCTTCCTTGATGAAAGTTCAGGAATGCTCTACGTTGGTAAGGCGAAGAGTCTGAAGAAACGACTTGCGTCCTACTTTTCAAAAAACAATCAGCAATATCGCACGCAGGTGATGGTGCGCAATGCGCACCACATTGAATTTACCGTGGTGCAATCGGAGCAGGATGCACTGCTGCTTGAGAACCAGCTCATCAAAAGATTTCAGCCGAAGTACAATGTGAATCTGAAGGATGATAAAACCTATCCGTGGATCTGCATTAAGAATGAACCATTCCCGAGAATTTTCCTCACGAGAAAACCGGAGAAGGATGGGTCGGAATATTTCGGTCCTTACACTTCGGTGAAGCGTGTAAGAGAGATTCTTGAGTTCATTAAGAAAATGTACCCGCTGCGAACGTGCTCACTCAATCTTACAGATAAAAATATTGCGGCTCACAAATTCAAAGTGTGCCTGGAGTTTCATCTCGGTAATTGCAAGGGACCCTGCGAAGCAAAACAGACGAAAGAAGATTACGATCATAACATCTCGCAGATACGGCACATCTTAAAAGGAAACGTGAGTGAAGTGATCCAGTTGATGAAGCAGCAGATGAATGAGCTCGCTTCTTCTTACAAGTTTGAAGATGCGGCGTGGCTGAAAAAGAAACTTGAGTATCTCGAAGAGTACCAAAGCAAATCACTCGTAGTGCATCCCACCATTACGAACGTTGATGTTTTTTCTTTCAGGGAAGATGAGAAGAATGCCTATGTCAACGTGATGCGCATAATGAATGGTATTGCGGTGCAGACAAAAACGGTGGAGATCGTTAAGAAGATCGAGGAGGAAAAAAATGAACTGCTGTTGTTTGTTATCAATGAATTGCGGCTCGAGTTGCAAAGTGAATCTTCCGAAATCATCGTTCCGTTCCCGATAGAATTTCCTGATGAAAATATTACGGTGACGGTTCCGCAACGCGGTGACAAGAAAAAACTGCTTGAGCTTTCTGAAAAAAACCTTCACTACTATTTGCTGGCGAAAGAAGAAGCATCGGGAAAGCGAACTTCAAAAGAAGAGCGCATTCTTATTCAACTCCAAAAAGATTTCCATCTCACAGAATTGCCCGTGCACATCGAGTGCTTTGACAACTCAAATTTCCAGGGGGATTTTCCCGTGGCCTCCATGGTGGTTTTTAAAAATGCCAGACCATCTAAAAAAGATTACCGCCACTTCAACATAAAAACCGTAGAAGGTCCCGATGATTTTGCTTCAATGGAAGAAATTGTTTTTCGGCGGTATCGAAGGGTGCTCGAAGAACAATCGTCATCTGTAGGGGCTGTAGGGGCAGAAAATTTTCTGCCCCTACAGCCCCTGCCAATGTCCCTGCCGCAATTGATCATCATTGACGGCGGCAAAGGACAACTTAGCGCCGCCATGAACAGTTTGGAGAAATTAGGATTGACTGGAAAGGTTGCCATTGCCGGCATTGCGAAGAAGCTTGAAGAAATCTATTTCCCCCATGATTCACTTCCGCTTTACATTGATAAGAAATCACAGTCACTGCGATTGATACAGCACATCCGCGATGAAGCACATCGTTTTGCGATCACCTTTCACCGGCAGAAAAGAAATAAGGCAACACTGCACTCTGAGTTGATTGATATTAAAGGCATCTCAAAAAAAACTGCAGAGAAGTTGCTGAATCATTTTCGATCGGTGGAGAAAATCAGGAATGCTACGATTGAAGAATTGACAGGAATAGTGGGTAAGAGTAAAGCCAAGGCCATTCTTGAATACTATGCTGTGGTTAAACAACCTATTGCTTCACCAGCTTCAGAGTAGAAAATAAATTCCCCGATTCCAGTTGCAACAGGTAAATGCCGGAAGAAATTTCCTTCTCAATATTGACATTGATTGTTCCGAAAGGATTTTCTGGAGAGAAACTTTTTGCGAAAATAATTTCACCGCTGGCGGAGAACAATATCATTCGCAAGCTTCTTCCGGATACATTTGAAAAATTCACAGCAAAGGCGTCCGTAAAAATGTTAGGTGTAACGCTGGCAGTAAATGCAGTCACATTATTATTTACCAGGTAGAGGACATTCGAAAAGCTGCTCTTCCCTCCTGCCGATTCATAATCATGTTGATTCAAACGATAGTAATAGAACGATTGCTCAAGTGCATCATCCGTGAAAGAATAATCGTGGCGGGCATCACTTGTTCCGTTTCCTTTAATAAAACCAATCGCTTCCCAATCCTTTGCATTCAGTGATCTTTCTACATCGAACCCCTCATTATTGATTTCTGACTCAGTGCTCCAATTCAAAATGTTTACAGTACCCTGATTGATTCCTGTGAACGAAACCAATTCAATCGGAAGTATGGTGTTGATGGGTCCGCTGACTTCAAAATTGTCAATTGCTACACCGGGTGCGGTTACACTGCCATCTGATTTGAATCCGATTCTGAACGCTACGTTCGGATTACCCTGTAAAGCTGACGTTGAATATTGATGGTTCGTGTATGCGGCATTGGTTCCCGAAAAGAACGGCTCATTCAATGGCCAAGCGGTGATTCCGGATGCATTCGCAAAGTTATACCACGTGCCTCCGGTGGTGCCAAGCAGGTTCCATGATGTTCCTTTGTCGAGTGAATATTCCACTCTGAATCCGTCAAAGTTGGTTTCCACATTGTACTTGGAATAAAATGAAATGATGTAAGTTCCTGTTGCGGTGAAATTGTAGTTGGGAGTGTAGAGATATGTGCTGGTGTTGTCAGCATAATTTCCTGTGAGACCGGTGACCCATGCGAAGCTGCCGCTGTATGTTCCGTTCTTTCCGGAAACTGCAGAGTTACCTCTTTGAAAAGCTGTTCCGGCAAAAGTTTCAGCACCGAAATCATTTGCATTCACATCGAAACTTCCACCGTTGGTTGCCAGGTACGGAGTTCCTTTGTTCGGCAATACCTGGATGTAATTTGTTTTGGTAAGTGAAGCGGCGCCGCTGTTGATCGAAAGCGTAACTGTATAGATTCCGGGAGCGCTGTAAGACTTAACAGGGTTTTGTAAGGAAGAAGAAGTTGCATCACCGAAATTCCAGTTCCACGAAGTTGATTTGTAAGAATAGTCAGAGAAACTAAGTGATACGCCAACATAGGTCATGACGTGATTGACGCCGAAATCTGCATGAACACTTGTAAATATATCTGATGAAAATAATCCTCGTCCGTGAGTGGCAGCGATTACAAAATTGTCGCTGCTGCGAATCTGCAACATGCGTGTGCTCACATTGGGCAAGCCGGTGTTCGCGGGTGACCAATTGGTTGAACCGGCACTGAGAGCATCCGTAGACCATACTCCAACTTCAGTTGCCAATATTGCCTGAACATTATTCGAAGGATTGAATAACGCCCACCAAACCGGCATGTCAGGAAGATTGCCTTCAACAGAAGTCCATGATGTACCGCCATTCGTTGTTTCCCAAACACTCGTAACTCCGTAATTGGAATAGGTCACGAGCAAATGACTGTCATTTCCGTTTTCCGCTGCTATGCATGAAACAGAAGCATTGGATACGGGTGTGCCTATCAAGGTCACTGTTGGTGAACCTGCGTTAGCATTATCAACCCGGATTACTTGTCCGTAGCTTGTGCCGAAGAAAACACGATTCGATGTGTTTTGTGAAACCGAAACGTGTGTAATGTAAGCGCCCCCCCCGGTTGCAGAGGAAATGCTGATTGTGGAAACTGTGCTCGACGTAGTAGCGTTTAATATTCTTGCGTAAGTATCATATCCCGCTCCGGAGTATGGATTACCATAATTCATGTAGAGCACATTGTTGGGACTATCATAGTCAGAAGGATTTACAAAATTTCCGTTGCTGCCGTTGGAAACTATTTGACTCCATGAGGTACCGCCATCAGAAGAGCGATAGACATTCATGAAAACATAAGAACCGAATTGATAGAGTGAATTATCCTGATCAATATGGCAGAATGCACCGTCTCCACCTATTACCTGCGTGGTGCTGTTAATTCCAAGGGAACTGTATTGCTGACTTCCATTATCCTGTGCGCCTGCCATGAATTGATTGTTATAGGCTGTGGGATTCATTGCGCAGGCGTAATACTGAGTAACATCGTAGTTGAGTGCTTTATTGATAAAAGAAGTTCCGGCATTGGATGTACTGAAAATACCACCATCATTTCCAAAGTAAACTTTATTGGAGTTGCCGGGTTCGAACATGATGATGTGCTGATCAGCGTGAATGTAAGGTCTGCTGCATCCACCCCACCAGCTTGTGAGTTGAGTCCAGGATGTCCCTCCATTGGTTGATTTGAAAATGTCAACCCCGCCAACGAAAACGTTACTTGCATTATTGGGATCGACTGCTGCTGCCAAATCGTACCATGCCTGAGTGCGAGTGAAGTCATTGGAAGTGGTAGAGCAACTGCCATCATTCCAGGTGGGCTTCGTCAAAGTAGACCAGGTAGAGCCGCTGTTTGTTGACTTGTAGATATTGTAAAGTCCACCATTGGATGTGGCTTCAGTGAGCACATATAATGTAGAGGCAGAACTTGGGGCACAAGCAATTTCGCAACGATAAAATCCTGTTGTTGGAAATCCATTGCCGCCAGTGTTCAACTTAGTCCACGAGCCGGAGCTACCCGTTGTAGATTTATAAATTCCATCAGTAGTAAAAATACCCATAGCAGCATAGATGCTGTTGTCAGCCGCAATCTCTAAATCTGCACAGCGATCAGTTGCGGCGCCGTTTCCGGAATAAAGAACTTTTGTCCATGTTGATCCGCCATCGGTTGATTTGAATACTCCCCCATAACCGGAAGAGGCTGACCGGGTAGCAGCATACACATCGCCCGTAGTTGGATATACCACAATTTTCTGGATATAGTCAAAGTCACTACCCGTTGTTGAGCTGAGCTGAGTCCACGTTGCACCTCCATCGGTTGATTTGAAAATACCATCACCGCGAATAGCGTCTACATTATACCAACCCTCACCTGTTCCCATATACATTACCTGTGTATTGGTAGGATCATAAGCAAGCGAGCTTACAGCGAGATTAGCAAGAAGCTCATTCACCGCAATCCATGACGTTGAACTTGCAGTGATATCAGAGCATTTCCATAAGCCACCTCCGATGCCACCGGCAAAAACAGTTTTCTTTGTGCCATCATTAGGGTCAATCATGATGGCCTGTGTTCTTCCTCCTACATTGTTTGGTCCGCGTTCTTTCCAGATAATTCCGGAAATAGCGCCGCGGGTGCCGGAGTTTTTTTCCTCTTCAGCATACTGCACAGCGTGCATCAATCTTTCACGGGGTACATAACCCAATAAAGGATCTTTGGTCAATTGAACCTCCTGCCGTGCAGCTAAATCCATCTGATCTTCATCCAACAAATCGTAATGAGGAGATTGTATTTTTCTTTCTGAGTAGGAAACAAGCAAGCCCTGTGATTGGGGGCTGAAAAACATCAAAGCCGAAAGAGAAAATGTGTAGAGCGCCTTCTTCATGGAAGACATTTGAGAAAAAATGGTGCTCTAAATTACTTTTATTTTATAAACTATTACAAAAATTTTTGATCGAAGTGTGAGAGTGAAACACTAAAGCTGTGAAGTGAGGAAATGAAAAACAGATATCATTAAAAAGCGAAAGCCCGCAGAAGAATCATAGCAGGCTTTCAAATTTTTTTTTAAAAATTTTAAAACGACCACAGGTCGTGCTCATAATTAAAGATGTCATTCTTTATCCGATCGCTTTCCCGCAATGCATCCAGGCCGGTAGCGTATTCTGTTATTCGCCGGTCGAAGAGGTTTGATTCTTTATAGATGGTGCTGGAAAACATTCGCATCTCAAAAAGGTCTTCAAATGTCCAACGCTGAGCATCGTTTTGGGGATTAAATACTTCGGCTTTTGCAAGTATGTTTCGGGCATTAGGGTAATAGACCCAGAATAGAGAGTATTCCTGCTTTGCTTCCTCATCATAATACATGGGCGCGATTCCAATAATGCGCACCTGCATTTGCGAAGTTTTCTTGTTAAAGAACCAATCTTCCTTAATGCGCCAGTGTAATACTTTATTTGGATCAAAAGGATGTTCGACAACAGTATCGTGAGTAACGTTGCCTTCTAAATCCTGCACAGGAATAGTATCAAAACCAGCTCCCTTGCTTTGAACCTGGGGCACTGTCATGGGAGTTTTGAAAGTTTCATCGTCATAAACCTGCATTTCGCCGCTCAACGCCGCCGACCGCAATGTGGTAATAAGAGGGCTCAGATTTGTCCAATCTATTCCTTCATAGCGGAAAGGAAGATTCATCTTCTCTTTCATGTCAATCACGCGCCAGATGCGCTTGTGCCAATACACATCATTTTCACTCACGAAATCGTAAGGAATTGCCGCGTTATCTTTTACTCTTTGCTCATCATAGAAATTATCGCGCGGCAGCGTCTCTGTCGTTTGTGCACTTGAATACGCTGCCGATAAAATCAGCAGCACTGCCAGTAATTGAAATAAGTTCCTTTTCATATTCAGCAGTTGCTTTTGAAAAAGTTATTTAATTTGTAGCGGAATCGAGTTCAAACTTCTTGTGGTCTTGTCAGGCCCGATGGCTTTAATTTTTCTGAAAATAATTTGATCACCGGGTTTTGCACCGGCAATAAATTCTGCAACCTTTCCAGTCCATCGTGCTCCCGAGTTTTGTTCAATTTTTACGTCCTGTCTTCTCGGAGTATAAACGCACTCGAAAGAAGTAACGCTGAATTTTACCCCACCAAAATAAAAATCGGTGAGCACAGCACCTATGCCCGGAGACACTTTAAGAGTTGTAACAGGAATATCACCTTCTGTAATGCCGTTGATCTTCGCAACAGGATTGGGGATGCGCCGTATTACATAGCTCTGGGTTCCAATTTGACGTGCGCCAGTTTCTGTTTGAATAGAGACATTGATACTCACTTTTTTTCCAATTGATTCGGTTGGAATAACTGCAGAATATTTACCCGCTCCGGTTTTTGTAAATTGACCCTGAGATATTGCTGCATTCACTTTGTCTGCTGGAAATCCCGGAACCGAAACGGAGAATGGATTGGGTATACCGGCATAAATAATATTAAGACTGTCCGAAGCAATTACTGCCGCACCTTTTGCTACCTGATACTTCGCCTCGAATGGGTAGTAACGTGGTTTACCATCTGGCCCAAGAATCATGGCTGCTCCTGAATATGGTCTGTCTCCTTCACCTCCTGCAACAACTTCATAATGTCCCATACCGTTTTCAACCGGCATTTCTGTTCCTCCGCCCCTTACAGGATTTTCGGTAAGCTCAAGAAAATTACCACCAGCATCTTTCTTTGCAATGTTATTATCCAATTCTCCAATATATACCATGGGTTTCACTGTTGAACTGTATGCCGCCACGAAAATATCTGCTTTATATGGTTGCCCTGCCATTACATAACTGCTGGCTGCTATCACTTTTGCCTGAATGCGATCCACCACTACGGTCTTAGCATTTACCTGCCTTAACAAATATTCTACAATCAATCCTTCTGAGTTGCGAATATCATTCTGAAATTTATTCAGAAGTGTGATAGCTGCAATAGTAGGAACCATTTCGAAATTGGTTTCCGACCAATTCTTTAAAACCCCGTCCATTTTTTCAGTCGGATCAACTGCTTTCAACGAAACTTCTGCTTCGAGATTTTTCTTTTCATTGGGATCATCAACCAAGCTGAGAAGATTATTGCGGAGGGTATTAATTTTTGCTTTCAATCTATCCCCATTGCCGTTATTGATCATAACGTTAGTGGAAACCTCGAGGTTGCGATCATCAAACAATTCTCCTTTCTTCATCAGTTCAGAGACCGGCATTGATTTGTAAGGGTCCTTTGAAAGATCTTCTTTGTCCAAATGTTTATGCGTGACATTGTCAACAATACCTTTGGAGCCACTAATGATTTGTCGCTTTAGGTCTTCAATACTGTCATAAAGCTTATCAGACAATTGTTTTGCCTGCTGCGCCTTATTGAAGAATGGAGTTGTACGCTCCTTATCATTTTTCAATTGCTCATTGAAAGCAGCAAATGTTTGGTTATTCTTTTGCGTTTCAGCAGATGATGAAACATCCAAACCCGAATTCACTACGTGAAAAGCATGAAGGATTTCTGCAGATACATTTAATGCGAGCAGTGCAGTCAACACTAAATACATGAGGTTGATCATGAGCTGTCGCGGTTCTTTGGGGAATCCACCTGAGGCCATTCTGTGATTTGCTTTTTTTCTTTTTGTTAAACAATAAAATTTTCTCTACCGATTATGATTGTCTTCCAGGCATGGTCATGGCCGAAAGCATGTTGCCGTAAATGTTATTGAGTGAAGAAAGATTCTTCGCCAGGTCAGCAATCTCAGTTTTATAGCGCTTGGTATCTTCGATGGATTCGCTAAGGTTATCCATTGCCTGTGATAATGAACCATAGAATTTGTTCATCGTCTTCAGGTGACTGTTTGTATCCTGCAACTCCAGTTCATAAATGGCATTGAGTTGTGCAAGATTCTTTGAAACTAACTGAACCTGCTCGTGATAATTTTTGGTGTCACCGGCAGCATTTGACAGCAGATTGGCCGCTTCGGTTGCATTGGTGTAAGCCACCTTCATTTCAGCAAGTGACGCAGCAGCTTGCCGTGCCTTATCAGAGTAATCGTTGGTTGCACTTTGGGCATCGGAGAGATCCCGCAATTGGGCAATACTATCACCGAGTCGTTTAAGATTATCACCAAGACGTTTTATCAATTCCGGTTCTACATGCTCTTCCAATGATTGATCTAATTGTTGAGTGAGTGAGCCATGAGAATGAGTTTCTTTAATCATCTTCAATTCTTCTTCATCAGGAGCAATATTCAATTCAGGATAAATTCTCTCCCAGTAATAATCTTTTGAAGGAGGGAGAATACCAAGTAAAGCAAAGATGAAGGCCTCTATGGACATACCAACGATAAGCATAGAGCCAGCACCATTCCAATGTTGCAACTTGAAAAGAGCACCAAGCAACACGATAGAGGCGCCCACGCCAATGATGAGGTTTTTAATACGTTTGCCACGTTCGGATTCGAAGAATTCAGTGATTTTTTTCATAGAGTGAAATGATGTTTATGAAGAGATTTGCAAAGTGAAACTAAGAAATTAAATTGCTCATTAACGATCATCGATAGATCTTCCAAGGAATGTAATAATATCACGGAAGCCGATGTAACTGCGTGCTGAATCCTGATATTCATATTGGCGGGTTCCAGTTTGGCAGAAGTATGCCACATCTTTCCAGGAGCCTCCACGAATTACTTTTCGCTTTACCGTAATAGGATCGTTCGCCTGTGCATCATATCGAATGTCAGGATTCAAATCGTGTTCAAAACTGTAGCCATTTTCATAGAAAGCCGATGATGTCCATTCTGAGGCATTTCCTGCCATGCAGTAAATACCATAATCATTTGGGAAATAAGCATCGGCTTTTACAGTGTACATTCCTCCGTCATCCGGATAATCTCCTCTGCCAGGTTTGAAGTTGGCAAGAATGCAACCCTTTTTGTTTCTCATATAAGGACCGCCCCACGGATACGGTGAAATTTCCCTTCCTCCTCTCGCTGCGTATTCCCATTCAGCTTCGGTTGGAAGCCGGAATTCATCTTCACTAACCAATCCGTATTCAACTCTCCAATCATTGTATAAGCGTGTTCTCCATTTGCTGAAAGCCATAGCCTGCTTCCACGTAACACCAACCACCGGATAATTATCGAAGGCGGGATGCCAGAAATAATTTCTGCAGAACGGTTCATTATAAGAATAGAGGAAATCATGCACCCAGCATAATGTATCAGGATACACATTCACTACTTCTTCTTTAATAACTGTTGTGCGATCAAAGTCACTTCCTTCTGCGGAGCCGTACTTATTATTTACATCACGTGATGCTTCTTTGAAATCAGTCCAGTAGTAAACGTAATTCAACTGGCGGGGATCAATTTCTTTTCTACCGAGTATTCGCTGGTCTTCGGGATAAAACATTGTTTCCAGTTGGGATTCAACGTCCGGATCAGTCCAATCAATTTGCTCATCCCAATTCACTAACTGCGAACCGTCTGCTTTTTCAGTCATGTAATCTCCACCAAGAATCGTGTGTGCAATTGAATCACGTGTCCACTCTACAAACTGACGATATTCATTGTTAGTGATTTCAGTTTCATCAATAAAGAACCCTTGAATAGAAACTGACTTGGATCGTTGAATGAGTGAGTTGTTAATGTCCTGATCACTTTGCCCGATGTGCAATGTGCCACTCTTCACGTACACCATACCGTACGGAATTGTAACTGCCCAGCCTGGGCGACCTAATGAACCTAACAACTGTCCGTCATATCCACCGCTTTTGCAGCCTGCCAGAAAAAGCAGTGCGACGAGCACGACATAAATGGGTTGTTTCTTCATGTCAATGAGGTGTTGATTAAAACAAAGTCTGTAAAAGTAGCTAAATTCTTCTTTGCTCCAAATCCTTTTGTTCTGAGCAGTAATAGTGTCTGCTAAAATCGAATGTCATCCCTTACTACCTTTTAACGCCGTAAATGTTGCAAAATTTCATTTCTTATTAAAACCTTGGGTTATAAATTGCTTTTCCGGGCTTCGCCGGCTTTAGCAAATTCATTCTGTAATTCACTACCACCTCATGCGATCCGTTTGAGGCAGCACTCAGGGAGGAAATAGTGTAATCGTAAGAATACCCAATTCGCAAATTTTCTCCAATGTTAATTCCGGTCATTGCGATAATGGCATCCTGGGTATTGTCATTATATCCCCTCATTCCTCCACCGATCCAGAAAAAATTATTAAAACTAAAAATAGCATCCGCCTCTCCCTGCAAATTATCTCCGTTTGATTTTAAATAAACAGATGGTCGCAATGCGAATGTCTTTCCCAGTTTCGCTAAGTAGCTCGCCTGAAAATAATATTGCCTTGCTAAATTCATTGAAAGATTTCCTCCACCGCCGTCGAGTTTAACTTCCATCGGAATTAAGTGTGTTGATGATAAACCAAGATTTACTTTATTACTGCTGAAAAAAAGTCCTGCTGCAAAATCAGGGGCCAATCCATTCACACTAACGACAGGAAGTAGTGGATCATTGTGTTCAATCAAATTATTTTCATAATTGCCGTCAGGAGCACGCAACTTCGAGCCATCTAAATTCAACTGTAAAACGCCTCCATTCAGACCCACAGAAAATTTTCCGATACGGGACTTATAAATGTACGAGTAAGAGAATGAAACTGAAGTAGCTCTCATCGCTCCTTCTTCTTCATTGAGTATTTGAAGTCCGGCTCCACCATGCAACAAAGAAACAGGTGAATGTACTGAGATATTTTGTATGAAGGGTTGTCCGGTGATGCCTACCCATTGGGTGCGAAGGTGCGCTGTTACGCTTAGCGCATTATCCATTCCTGCATAAGCAGGATTGTAAACGAACTGATTAAGGACATACTGACTGAACTGAGGATCTTGTTGCGCACGGGATTCAGTACAACAAAAAAATTTTATTGCAAAAAATAATATCGTAAAAACTAATCGCGATCTCATCATACTATAATACTCTGCCAATTAAAAGCATTTTAAGCGAACCATCAAAATTAGATTTTGCTTTTTGACAAAGGGGGGGACAAAGGAAAGATGAATTCCAAAAGAAAAAAACTTTCTCTCAGCGTTTTTCAAAATAAAAATTTGGAAAGTAAAATTCAAGGTTTGCTTAAGCAATTATCGATCGCCATAGTCATGGATGGTGCACCAGGTGCGGGCGCTTGTACATCAAGTCGCAAGCCTGCATCAATTACTGCTTGTGAAGTGAGCGGACCGAAAGCTCCAATCTTTAAATTCTTCTGCTTGAAATCAGGAAAGTTTTGCTTCAATGATTGTACCCCACCCGGCGAGAAAAATACAATCATATCATACTTGCGCAGTTCCTTTTCAGATAATTCTACAGCTACGGTTTTGAAGATCACTGCTTCAGCATTCTCGTATCTCTTCTTGCGCAAATATTCTGCAATTTCAGATTTGTGTGTGTCAGAACATGGAATCAGAAACTTTTCACGATCGCGGTGCTTCTCAATAATCTCAATCATGCCCTGAAGAGTGCCATCACCGAAGAACACTTTTCTTTTACGATACAAAATATATTTCTGCAGGTAGAGTGCAATGGCCTCAGTCATGCAGTAATACTTTCCATCCGGCGAAATTTTTGCTCTCAGATCATCAATCAATTTGAAATATTGATCTACCGCACTGCGGCTTGTGAATATCACAGCAGCAAATTCAGCTGGATTGACTTTTAGTCTCCGGAATTCACGCGTAGACACACCTTCGAGATGAATGAAGGGCTTGAAATTAATGGTCAGTTTATGCTTGCGGGCAAGATCGGTATACGGATTCTTATCGTTCTCGGGTTTCGGTTGGGCAATGAGGATGGACTTTATTTGAATCCTCTGCAAAGAACCATTCAACGGTTTACCGTTGTGATCTTTTTGCAGAGTTTTAGAATTTACCTGACGAGATAATTTTGTAGCTGCCAATTTCATTTTCCTGTTTTACTATAGTGAAATCCTGATAGTACCAAGGTTTAACAGCAATCTGATGATGATCAATACCGGTGCAATTTCAAGGGCGCAAAGGTACAGTAAAAAATGAATTACATGCGAACCGAAATAAGATATGCCGATATTAAAACCCTTGATGTAGCGGATCGATAGCATAACGGCCACGATTACCAATGAAGCATAGAGAGCAATGATGTTTGTTATTGGAGGGCTGAATGCAATGAGTAGCAGCAGCGGAAAAAGATAAACTCCCAATACGCGGTTAATTTGAATTTCATAAAAGTTGTAGAGTTTCAATTCTTTTTTGAATGGAAAGATTATTTCTGCTGCTTTGAGGGCAATGTAACGCAGAAGCAATGCCGTTTCAGCACAGGCAAAAGAAAAAATCATCAGCAGCCATGTCGGTTCAATCTGAACGATTTTAAAATGCTGCAGTAGCAGGAAAACGTAAAATGAAATCACGAGTGATGAAAAGATATTTAGCAGCACGACTCCGAAGGGGACACCAACTCCGAGGTCGCGGATTACCTGCTGATTTATTCCCCAATTCCTGAACGTCTGCCTAAGTTCATCAAAATCCGTCGGATAACCAAAACGAATAGCTGCCAGAAAGGCGAGAAGAGAAAGTGATAACCAAAATTTCCAATCTTCCCCTGATTTATCAGCATCTTTTTTCATCGGCAATTCGAGCGGATGATCCGGAGGTAAACCGTTGGACCGCATGATCAGATATGAAGGAAACTGATCACTCCACCGCTGATAAAATTCTTTGCTTCTCTGAAAGGAAGAGTTTTTGGGATTGATATTGTTGAATTGAGAAGAAGAATCTCCGGCTGATGCCTGTAAAGAATCTGCGATTAAGATCGCAGAATCATTTTGCGAAAAAATTTTTCCTGCAAAGAGCAGATAGAAAACAAACAGGCCGTAGAATTTCAGAAAAAAATTTTCTCAAAAGTAATTGACATATCCAAAATGAATCTTCGCGTTTCGAAACTGGATTGGATTGTTTTGCTGCTGCCCGAGCGCATAGTTCACCCCGAAAATTCCGGCGCGTGTTTCAAAATTGATTCCGGCCCCAAAACCAATCGGTGCATCATGAGTCGAGGGTGAAAGAGATTCATTTACCACGTAAGCTCCATCGAAGAACAAATAGAAATAAGAATTCTGCCCGAGCAAATAATGATACTCGAGGGTACCAATGTGATACTGCGAAGTGAAAATTGATTGTTCATTGAATCCGCGCAGCAAATGAAATCCGCCAATGCGAAACAATTCATTCTGGAAAATTTTGTTGCTGAAAATAGCCGCACCGTGATAAGAAGCCTGAATCACACTGCGGGATGAAAGCTGAAAGTACCTGTCAATCTCACCTCTGAAAATAAATTGCGTTTCTTTCCTCCCGACTGAATCGTACAACGAAGCAAAATTGAACGACGGATCATTTGGATCACTTAACTGCACAATTCCCGCATTCTCCTTCACCTTTCTACTACCTGCCTGTCCGCTCACCAAAAAATTCCAGCCGTGCTTGGGGTTGAACCGGTAATCAAGTTGCTCAAACTTGTATTCCAGCCCATAGTATTTCGTTCTGAGATCGAGATACGATGGAAGTTGCTTCGATTGAATGATCTGCGTGCTGTCAAATGAGAGGATGGAAGTTGCTGAATTCTGAAAAAAGAATTTGAAATAATTCACCCCGGTAAAAAGATATTTCACCCCGATTTGTTCTTTCACATTAATGTAGAACGTATCATTTTTGTAGAGCGAAAAATTCCCGTCAGCGCCAAAAGGAAGGTTGAGGATATAAGGATAATCAGCCCTAAATTCAGCCTGCGTTGTTCTGCTTTGCAATTGAGAGAAGCTCAAAAAAACACTTTCCCCTCTTCCAAAAGGATTCACCAGATTCAACTGCCCATCACCGGTAATTAATAGCTTACCGCTTGAATTGGCATTTGGCAAAACACCAACTACTACATCAAAGCGGCTTGCATTCTTCTTCTGTAGAAATAAGGTGATAACTGCATGATCGCCATTGAAAATAATTTGAGGCGAGCGTAATGCAGAGCAAAATGGAAGCTCACGAATCCTGGTAGTTATCTTCCGAATTAAATCCTCGCGATAGATCGAAGGAAAGCGAAACCCAAGATAATTGGCCAGATATGCCTTGGCAATTTTCACATCACCTTTGATGCTAATGCTGTCAAGAGTGATGAGTTTGTTTTTCTGAAGAAATATTTTTGCCGCAAGTTGCTCATCACGCTCCGAAATGCTATCAAGTTTCACTGATGCAAAGGGATAACCGTTGTTCTCACAATACTGCAGAATTGCTTCCATCAATTGCTGCACTTGATCAGCATGAAATGGTTTCCTGTCATACAATCGTTCTCTGAAACCGATGCGGCTTAAAATGACTTCATCCACATTTCCATTCTCAAGCGAAGCCCACTGCCATTGTTTTCCTACCAGTAAACTTGCTTTGAGCTGAGCGGAATCGTGAATGAAATCCCGGAACGTCGCTTCAAGAAAACCATTTTTAAAAAGTTTGCTGAGAAGATTTTTCATTTCGTTGTCGCGTGAAATGAAGTCCGTGAAATTTCTGCGATAAGAGAAATCATGGGTGAGGAAGGAAGTATCTTTGTCCTCAGGAATTATTTGCAGCGAAAATCTTCCCTGCGCGAACAAACTCGCCGGAACAAGAAACAAAATCAAAAAAAAATTTCGTATCACAACGGCGAATTTACCAATGACTAATGACTAATGACCACTGACTGATGGCAGGTATTTACATTCATATTCCATATTGTAAGCAAGCATGTCACTACTGCGACTTTCATTTTTCAGTGAAGCAGGAAACGAAGGATGCCTTCATTAATTCTTTGCTGAAAGAAATTTCGGTGCAGAAAGAATACCTGCAAAGTGAAGATGTAGAAACGATTTATTTCGGTGGTGGCACACCTTCACTGCTTTCAGATTCAGAATTGAACAAAATTTTTGAAGCGCTCGAAAAAAATTTCTCCATCAAAGCTGATGCAGAAATGACCTACGAAGCAAACCCTGATGATTTAAAAGAAGAAAAAATTTCTTCACTGAGAAACTCCCCGGTGAATCGCCTGAGCATTGGCATTCAATCCTTCTTCGAAAAAGATTTACGCTGGATGAATCGCACGCACAATGCGACACAGGCACTTACGTGTGTGAAGCGTGCGCAGGATGAAGGCTTCAGCAACATAACAATTGATTTGATCTACGGGCTTCCCGATTCAACGAATGATGAGTGGGAGGAAAATCTTGAAAAAGCTTTTGAGCTGAATGTGCAGCATCTCTCCTGTTATTGCCTTACGGTTGAGCCACGAACGGCTCTTGCTCATTTCATTGCTGATGGAAAAAGTAAACCGCCGGATGAGGAACAAGCAGCTCAGCAATTTGAAATATTGATGAAGAAAATGAAAGAGCACGATTGGATTCATTATGAGATTTCAAACTTTGCTTCTTCTGAAAAATTTATTTCACAACACAACAGAGCTTACTGGGAAAGGAAAAAATACCTCGGTCTCGGACCTTCAGCACATTCATTCAACGGAACTTCCCGACAATGGAATGTTGCAAACAATTATCAATACATCGAAGCAATATCTCGAGGAGTTGTTCCTTTTGAAAAAGAAGAATTGAATGAAGTGCAAAAAGTGAATGAGCAAATCATGACTCGGCTGCGAACAATTTGGGGATTACCACTTTCAATTTTCAATTTTCAATTTTCAAACCTGCTCAGGGAGAAAAGCAAGCCATTTGTCGAAGAGAAATTTTTGAAGTGGCAGAACGATTCGCTGATTTTAACTGACCGTGGAAAACTGATTGCTGATAAAATTATTCTTGACTTGATGTTTGACGTTAAAGAATCCTTATAGAATTTTACTCAGCGCGGTGATTTGTTCAATGGTGTCCCTCCAGGTTCTCAATCTGGAGGAGATTGTTCAACCCCTTGGCGACGATTTGAGTTTTCGGCAATGCTTTATTCAGATCATTAAATATCTGCACAGTAAGTTTATTAAAGCTCAAATCCAGTGTTTGCAGCCAGGTCATTTTTTGCAACTGAAGACAAGTCGCCCCAATATCAAGCGAAGTATTGTAAGCAATGTTAAGGGTCTTCAATTTTTTGAGAGAAGAAAAATTTGGCGGCAGCGCCTTCAATTCATTCGCTTTCAAATCGAGGTATTCAAGATTTTGCAATGAAGAAAAATCATCCGGCAACAGCGAAATCAAATTGTCACGAAGGTCAAGTACGCGAAGCTTTTGTAGTTGTGAACAGGAGAAAGGCAACCCCGGAATCACCTGATCCTTTAAGCTCAGCACTTCCAGATTTTTCAAATTGCCGATAGAAGATGGCAGCACTTGAATTTTGAAAATATGATCCACGAAGAAATCACCATCAAGTTGCAACACCCGTAAATTCGTTAACTCACCAATCCATTTTGGAATCTTTTTGATCTTATTGCGATCGAGAATGAGCACTTCGAGATTGGTAGCTTTTCGCAATGCGTTCGAGATGGAAAGCAGGTTGCAGAAGGTCATGTTCAGCTCACGAAGCTTTGGCATCTTTGCAACCGCATTCGGAATTTTTCCAAGCAAACTGCGGGAGAGGTTGAGGACTTCCAGATTTATAAGGCGATCAAAATCACCCGGCAGGTCACGAATATTATTGCTGCGCTGACCAAGCACATCAGTACCCAAATTCAATTCCTTTAGCTGCACAAGTTGTGTGAATGACTTCGGAAGCTCTGAAAGAAGATTACCGCTCAAATCAAGTTTCTCCACCGATTTTAATTTACCAACTGAGTTAGGGAGCGATGTCAAATCATTCGAAGCGATATTCAGATTTTTCAGAGAAGGAATTTGTGATACTTCTGCAATCACTTTTTCATAATCAAGCTGCGGATTGTTTTTTAGAATCAGTGTTTCAAGAGAAGTCATCTTCTCCGGATCATTTGGAAAAGAAACAAGCTTGTTATCTGACAAATCAATTTCGGTCAGGTGGGTGAGCGAAGAAAAGTTTTCAGGCAACTCAGAAATATTGCATGCAGACAGATCCAATACTTCTAATGAATTCAACCCACCCAACACCTCCATCAGTGATGACCAGTTCATCTTACGATTAAAAGACAAATTCAAAAATTGAAGTTTGCTGCATTGAGTGATCGTAGACGGAAGTTCCGTCAACAAATTTGATTTTAGATTCAATGAGTGCAACTGCTGAAGGGATCCGATATTTACAGGAAGTGATTTTAAATTACTAACGCTGATCTCAAGATATTCCAATGTGGAAAGCTGAGCAAGTTGTTTCACCACCTCATCCCAATTCACGATCGGACAATGCTTGAACGCAATGCCTTTAAGATGTTTTAGAGTTTTGAAACCGGAAGGAAAAGAATTCAGTGAATCCGCCTCAAGAAATAAATAGTAGCAACGGTCAGCATTCTTAATTGCCAGATCAGCACGGTAGAAAGTAGAGTCGCTGTCGTATGGAATTTCACGAAGCTGAGCAAATGTGAATGGTGAATGGTGAATGGTGAATAACGTAGTTAGTAATAAAAATTTCGCCACAGATACCACAGGTGCTCGCAAATTTTTTTTCACGAAGGATTTCACTGATGAACTCAAATTCATTTTCACTTTTTACTCTCTCTGCCATCTTTTTTCCACCAAGAATTACACCATCAAACACAACCATCTATTCCCCACTAAGGTTTCACTATTCACCATTCACTATTCACTATTTCATTTCTCCTGCCGCATCTGCGGAAATAGAATCACATCCTGAATGCTCTGCGAATTCGTCATGATCATTGCCAAACGATCAATACCGATTCCCAATCCTGCTGTGGGCGGCATTCCGTACTCAAGCGCACGCAGGTAATCTTCATCGAGTTGCATCGCCTCTTCATCACCGCGTTTGCCTAATTCTAATTGCTCTTCAAATCTTTTTCGCTGATCAAGCGGATCATTCAACTCACTGAATGCGTTGCAAATTTCCTTGGTGTTGCAGGTCGCTTCGAATCGTTCCACCAATCCCGGCTTGCTGCGATGCTTCTTTGCCAGCGGCGACATTTCAATGGGATAATCAGTGATGAACGTCGGCTGAATCAATAGCGGCTCACACTGATCACTGAAAATTTCGTCAATGATTTTTCCTTTTGCCATCGTGTTATCTATATGTATGCTCAGCGTGTGCGCACACTCACGCAATAGTGCTTCATCCATAGTGCTGATATCAATGCCGGTAAAATGATGAATGGCCTCGTACATGGTATATCGCTTCCATGGACGCTTGAAATCAATAAGATTTTCTCCAACCAGCACTTCTGTTTTTCCATGAAGGTCGAGCACAACCCGCTCAATCATTTCCTCCACCAGGTTCATCATCCACTCATAATCTTTGTACGCCACATACAACTCCATCATCGTAAACTCAGGATTGTGAAAGCGGTCCATTCCTTCATTGCGAAAATCTTTTGCGAACTCAAACACACCTTCCATTCCTCCGGCAATAAGGCGTTTCAAATACAATTCGTCTGCGATGCGCAGGTACAACGTCATGTCGAGCGTGTTATGATGCGTAGTGAAAGGCCGCGCTGCTGCACCACCGTAGATGGGTTGCAGAATAGGAGTTTCAACTTCGAAATAATTTTTTGAAAGAAGAAACCGTCGCATGGATTCTACCATCTTCGAACGTTGCAGGAAAACTTCCTTTGAATGATGGTTGACTGTGAGATCAACATAACGCTGGCGATACCGCAACTCCGGATCAGTCACTTCATCGAACTTCTCTCCTTCTTTTTCTTTTACCACCGGCAGCGGCTTCAGCGATTTGGTCAGTAGCTTGAGTGACTGCGCATGAATTGAAATTTCTCCCGTCTTCGTTCTGAAAACAAAACCGGTGACACCGATGAAATCACCGAGGTCAAGTAATTTCTTCCACACAATTTCATAGGGTGATTTATCCTCACCGGTACAGAGATCATCTCTCTTCAAATACAATTGAATTCTTCCTTTTGAATCCTGGATGGAACAGAAAGAAGCACCGCCCATGATACGCTTGCTCATAATTCTTCCTGCCACAGAAACAGTTTTTCCCTCGAAGGATTGTGGATCTTTTTCGAATTGCTCAGAGATATCTGTTGAATATGCATTCACTTCGAATCCTTCTGCAGGATAAGGATCAATGCCAAGCTCGATAAGTTCTTGCAATGCCTGGCGACGAAGGATTTCGTGTTCACTCAATTGGTTCATGATAAATTAGTGGGGCGAAAATAACTGTTGCATTGTGATTTAGCTTTAGAGTTCTATGAAAAGTGCCAATTTAAAAGCCACGGGAATTTTTAGATATTTCCATAGTGCTTGAATACCTTCCCGGTATAAAAAAACTACTACATTTATTGACAATTCTGAGAAGCAATTTAATGTTAAGCAACAGAACAAAGATGAAAGTCATAATCTTCTTCATATTATTTCTCACTTCTCTTTCTCTACACGCACAAAACTGGACAAACGCTTTCATTCCCGGGCAATACGACATTAATGGACAATACTTAGGCGGCACTGAAGTGATGGCCTTAGTAACTCACAAAGGAAAGTTGTATGCAGCCACATCTTACGTCTGCGATTTGGACAATGCCACCTATGACCTTTCAGGAGGAACACCCATACTGGTGCTTGACAGTGCAAATGCAGAGTGGAAGCAGGATGTTCTTTTTAGCGACCTCCTTCTCATTCCATCTTTGAAAGAAATTATTTTTACCAAAGATTATCAGGGAAATTCCATAGGGGCTGACACGGTTTTAATTACGGGACCCAACAACAAGAATTACCATATTTTCATCTATGCAAGAAATGATGCGACGGGAACCTGGATTAAAGACAGCATCACTACATTAACCGGCAAGATTGAAATCCGATCTATTGGAACACACTACGATTCAATTACAGGACATCAATACGTTTTTATCGGCGTTTCTAATTTCGGAATCTGGAAAGGAGAATATAATGCTTCCCTTCCGTCAAAGATCCAATGGGAATCGGTTCCCGAATTTTTAATTCCGGATAGCACGAGAGTAACGGCTATGTCCGATGTGAACGGTGTAATGTATGTTGGAACCACGGAGTCAAATTCATGGACTTCAAAAATCTTCAGAAGAGCAGACGGACCTGTCCCGGTCTATAACCAAATCTTTTCAGACACCGCTCCTGTCGGATTAGATATGAGAGGATTTACACCTGTGAAAAACGCAACCGGCACAGGTTACGATCTCTGGTTTTACTGGAATGATTATTTCAGAAGACTGGAACCTCAAAACAACGACTCCATAGTTAATGAACTGAACGTTTCATCCGATTTATCTCTGGAATCGGGTAGAGTTTTTTCAGGAATAATCACCGCGGCATTCAACGACCATCAACTGTTTTGGAAAGATCCTGCAACTAACGACACGCTGCTGCTGATTGGCTTACAAGCCATGTATGATTCGACATGGCTTTCATCAAATCCCCATCCAAACATTGCCGGCAGATCAATTGACGGAATGTACTACTCGAGAAAGCAGGACAGCTCGACTATTACCTATCAACTTCATTATATCGTTAACAATACACCCGATTTAACTGACACACTCTTAGCCTCAAGAACCATTTGTATTTCACCCTTTGCTGCCGACAGCAACAAAGTTTTGTATGCAGGAGGTTTTAACACCAACTCAGTTCCGCTCAATAACACGGCCTGGATTTACAAAGGCAACTTCAGTGACGTTGCCACACCAATAAATTCAGACCTCCAACAGGGTTTCCCCATATCCATCTTTCCTAATCCTGCTCAGCAATCCTTTACAATCGATTTATCCGAACGGCCTTCTGACTTAGTCATCTGCGACATAGCCGGAAAAAAAGTTTATGAAAGAAAAAACTTTTCCGGCCAAGCAGAGATTGATTGCAAGGATTTTCTGTGCGGAATTTATTTTGTTCACATAACTACCGATAAGCAATCCATTTATAACCAAAAAATAGTGGTAGCGAATTATTAGCACGATATCTTAACCGTAACACCTCAAAAGTTATAAAACTTCCCTTTATGCCCGACCGTTTACCTCTTGTTTTCGGATTAGCAATCCTTGCTTTGGTTCAAACCTCTTATGCGCAGTTTACTTACATTTCACCCATGCCCGAAAGTAAATTGCATAAAAAAGAAACCGGTATCATTTTGCGTACGGGCGAAACCGTGAATGCTGCTTCATTGCGTCCTGATCTCTTTTTAATAACCGGATCGGTTAGCGGTGCGCATATTCTCAAAGTAAAATTAGCAGCAGATAATAAGAGCATACTGATTCGACCCTTGGTAATCTTCTCCGCGGGCGAAACAGTGACTGTGACAGTAAATGATGGAATCAGGAATTTCGATGGTAGAATTGTTCATGGAATAACCTTTTGGTTTCAGGTTAGCCAGGATATTAATGTTGAAGAACAAGTAACAATTGACGATGAAGATGATGGTGGGCTTCGGCTGCTTTGCGACGGCTTGCCCCCGTATGTAATTACTTCAACCCCGGGCGCATATTACGATGAGCCGATATTTTACAGGAATTGGGTTGCTCCTCCTGCCGTCTCAAGTTGCTGGACAGTAACTATTATTTCCAGCGAGGGTGATTCTATTTATTCTCTTTATGATAAGGATCTTGGATATGATTTTAAAATCAATGATAATGGTTATCTCACCTATTTCGACAGAGGAGATTCTTCTTATGACATGCTTGATTCAAGTTACAACCTTGTGAAAAAAATGTTCATGGGAAATGGATACAAGGCCGACAGGCATGAATTCAGAATTTATCCGGATGGATATCATTTCATGCAATGCTTTGATGGTCAAGTGGTGGACATGACCCAATATGGAGGACAGGCGAATGCGGAAGTCATTGGATTAGTGATCCAGCAAATAGACTCGAATGATGATGTAATATTTGAATGGAGATCATGGGATCATTTCCTGCTTACCGATGCTGTTAACGATATTTTACTCACCAGCAGCACTGTCGATTACGTACACGGCAACACCATAGAGTTGGATTTTGACGGGAATTTATTGATATCATCGCGCCATCTTGATGAAATCACCAAGATTGATCTTTCAACAGGCGATATCATCTGGCGTATGGGTGGCGAGAACAATGAATTCACATTTATTGACAATCCTGATACCCTCAAACCCTTTTCTCATCAGCATCACTTCAGGCGGTTACCTAACGGTCATTATTCTTTATTTGATAATGGCAACTATCAATATCCTGAAAGATCTAAGGCTAAAGAGTTTGTATTGGACCAGGTGAATAAAACCGCCACGCTGGTGTGGAGCTACATACATCCACCGGTAAACGGCTTCGATGTTTATGGCTCGTCATTAGGAAGTGTAGAAGTCTTACCAAACGGAAACAGGTTCATTGATTGGGGACAGATATCACCCAATAGTGCATCTGCAGATATTCCAAACTTTACTGAAGTAGACTCCAACGGCACTATTGTTTGGGAATTCAGCTTTGTAGATAGTTCTTATGTTTCATACCGCGCGTACAAGTTTCCCTGGGATCGCTGTAATCTTATTACAGAAGCTTCCTTAATTGCGGAAAACATCACCACAACTTCCGTGGACCTCCATTGGAGTAATCATACGAAGTTCTCCGGTTTCTCTCTGGAATATAACGAATGTGATTCGTCGTCATGGATTAATGTTCCGCTCGATACAAACTTTTATCATCTTGACGGATTGCAACCAAACACGTGCTATAATTGGCGGGTTGAGTCGATCTGTGTGATGTATGGCGACAGCTTTTATACCCCGCCGCATCAATTCACCACATTAAACCCTGTTTCCGCATTTGAGCCGGTAATTGCTCAACCTCTCTTTACACTGTACCCGAATCCTGCTACAGGTGAAACACAATTAAACTTTTTCTGTAGACAGAATTGTCAGGCGGAAGTAACGATTTATAATTTACCGGGAGCCGTAGCGATTCACAGAATATCGTCTGCTCTAAAAGGTATCAACAAGTCGAAAATCAACTTGGAATTTCTGAGGCCCGGTCTGTACATTGTTGAATTAAAACTATGTACAGGGGTACAGTACCGGCGATTAGTGAAACAATGAGTAATAGTTAGCCTTCCGAACATGAAATATTACCTTGGGCAGAGATTTATCGAACGAATATTCTTCCTGTATTTATCCGGGATTTTGCAGTTGAGTAGACAAGCAACCAGATTTCTTTGAGAAATCGGATTTCTGAACTGGGAAGAAAATCTTTCACAACTTTCATTGATAAATATTTTTCTCCTGCAAAAATTCGGTTTATGCAGGAATTTTATATCACATCACTGCAATCATTGAAATCTCCACGTTCACATTCAGCGGCAGTCCCACAACTGAAACGGTTTCACGCGCAGGGAAATCTCCGTTGAAATACGAACCATAAACTTCATTCATCGCAGCAAAATTCTTCATGTCAGAAAGAAAAATGGTCGTCTTCACCACTCGGGAAAATTCAATTCCTGCAGCAGCGAGAATTGCTTTCAGGTTCTCCATCACCTGCTTTGTTTCACTCCTGATGTCAGAAGTAATAATGTTGCCGGTAACAGGATCTTTCGCAACCTGCCCTGAAATAAAAACCATGTTGCCTGCTTCCGTTGCCTGGCTGTATGGTCCAATCGGAGAAGGTGCTTGTGAAGTGGTGATGATCTTTTTCATGCTCGTGTCTTTTGAAGTTTGAAAAGTAGCATTCTTTTTTTCGGGTCAGAAGCTGATTGGAAATTATTAAGAAAATTTACGGGCGCGACAGTCATCCCGAGCGGAGTCGAAGAATGTGCGTGAGAAAAAAAATTATTTTCATCGGTTACCTTTGTTTGCGTTCAAGACAAAAAAATTCTGTGAAAATCTTTGCCACCGGCGATGAAAGAAGGATGGATGAGTTGAAATTGAAATTGGGAAATGAAATTTCCACCGGCGCCATCATCAAAGAAAATAATTCTGTCCTCAAGAGTTACGATGTGATCTTTGACTTAAATGCCGATGAAAAAAATGCCGCTCTCGATCAATATACTTTGCTTGAAAATAAATTGGTGATTGTTTGTGCAGTGAAGAAATCATTATCAATGCTCATGGGTGAAGCAAAGAAAGAAGTGAAGTCTCATGTTGTTGGAATGAATCTGCTGCCGACTTTTATAAATAGAGGCAAACTCGAAACTTCCTTTTTACGCAGAGAAGACAAGCCATCTTTGGAAAAATTCTCAGGTGATGTGAAAACAGATTTTCTCGAGGTCGAAGACCACGTTGGTATGGTTACACCCCGGGTGATTTGCATGATCATTAATGAAGCCTGCTTCTCACTGCAGGAAGGGGTGGCTTCCATTACAGACATCGACAAAGCCATGAAACTCGGCACTAATTATCCCTATGGGCCCTTCGAGTGGTGTGATCGCATTGGTGTGAAGGATGTGTATGAAACACTGAATGCCATTTGGAATGATACGCATGATGAGCGATATGAAATTTGCTCCCTGCTGAAAAAAAGATACCTGTCCGGAGAATTGTTTTATAACGCTTCGCAAAAAATAAAATGACCAATCACCAGCAACCTGCTGTTTTGAAATTTAACCTTTGAAATTTATTTGTCCGCAGGACTCTGCGAGGGATTTGGAACTTGGTACCTGGAATTTCTTTTATGCTACTGATCTACTCACCACAATCATCCCCGAGATTAGAATATGTACTGCAACTTTTTTTCGCTGAGTTGATTCAAACTGAATATCGAATCACGAATGATGCGAAGGAGTTTCAATCTTACGAAGGGGTTAAGCTGAATTACGGCAAGAAAAAAATTGGCGGGGAAATTTTTCTGTATGCTGATGATTTACTTCTTGAAAAAGGAATTCGTGAACAGAAAATTACTGCAGGTGAATGGAAAAACATCAAGGCACTTTTTGTTCATCATGAAGCGAGTGATCTTCCTTTCGATCCGTTTGCTGCAGCGTTTTATCTCGTGTCGCGATATGAAGAGTATCTTCTTTTCATTCCTGATGCTCATAGAAGATTTCCTGATAAAACAAGCATCAACTTCAGAGAAGGATTTCATGAAATTCCGGTCGTGAATCATTACGCAATCTTTCTCAAAGAAATTTTGCTGCAGCGTTTTCCGCAATTGACTTTCAAAAATTCTTCTTTCAGCTTCAGCCTCACCTATGACATTGATTTTGCTTTTGCTTATCGAAACAAAGGACTCACTCGAAACGCTGCCGGTTATTGGAGATCGCTGAGAGGTTTTGACTGGAAAGAAATTATTTATCACACAAAAATTTTGCTTGGCAGCGAAGTCGATCCCTTCGACACTTTTGACTTTCAGATTGCGCTCCATAAAGCATTCACCCTGCAACCGGTTTACTTTTTTCTTCTCGCTGATTACGGACCTTTCGACAAGAACATTTCGTGGATGAAAAAACCATTTCGCCACCTCATCAAAAAAATCACGGATCAAAATGAAGCCGGGATTCATTCGAGCTATGCGTCAAATATTCATCCCAAAAAAATTGGGCTCGAAAAAGAGCGGCTCGAAAAAATTTCAGGGAGGAAAATTTTCCGCAATCGTCAGCATTTTCTAAAACTTCAATTTCCTTCCACTTATCAAAATCTTCTCGCCAATGGAATTTATGAAGATTATACAATGGGTTATGCCGGACTTATTGGTTTCAGAGCAGGAATTGCTTCACCTTTTCAATGGTATGATTTAACCGAGGAAAAAGTGACATCGCTGAAAATTTTTCCCTTTGCTGTGATGGATGCTACTTTGCATTACTACCTGAGATTATCTGCTGAAGAAGCGTTGCAGAAAAGCAAGCAACTGATTGATGAAGTTAAAAAAGTGAACGGCAATTTTCAGTTTCTTGCACACAATGATTTGATCAGTGATCACGGGCCGTGGAAAGGCTGGCGTAAAAAATTTGAAGAATTGATATCGTACGCTGCCGGGTTGTGAAAATTCTTTTTCTTCTTTGTGCTCAGGCATCTGGGAACCTGGACATGCAGGTGGGATAAAATCATTGAAATGGCAAACGTTGTTGACTTAAGCAAAACCAATTCATTGCTCCATCAATTTCTCTCTGAAATTCGGGATGCACAAATTCAAAATGATCGCCAGCGTTTTCGAAAAAACATGGAGCGTTGTGGTGAAATTCTTGCTTATGAAATCAGCAAAGTATTGGAATACGAGGTGAAAGATGTCATCACTCCATTGGGCATTGCTAAAGTTCCGGTGCTGAAAGAACAACCGGTACTCGGCGCCATTCTTCGCGCGGGAGTTATTCTGCATCAGGGCATGCTGAATTTTTTTGATCACGCAGATTGCGCTTTTGTTTCTGCATACCGCAAACATAATCCTGACGGCTCGTTTGATATTGCGCTTGAGTATCTTTCAAGTCCTTCATTACAGGACCGGATTTTTATTCTTGCCGACCCAATGCTTGCCACAGGAAGATCAATGGTGAGAACGCTTCAGGAAGTTTTTGCAATCGCAAAACCGAAATATACGCACCTTGCCTCCGTTATAGCTGCGCAGGACGGAATTGATTGGGTGATCAAAAATATTCCCGGCGTTACCATCTGGACCTGCTCGATTGACGCTGAGATGAATTCGAAGTTTTACATAGTGCCGGGACTGGGTGATGCAGGGGATTTGAGTTATGGACCGAAGATTCAGCAATGAAGATTTTTTTGTACCTTTCATGGTTATTCCGAAAAGAGTTATAATTTTAGTCGGTTTAATCTGATTTTGGTTATAGGATAAAAACTTTACAACTATGAAAAAAGGTTTACTCGCCGTATTGATTTCATTCTTTGCTGCCACACTCACGCAGGCGCAGGATGTTCACTTCTCACAATTCTATTACTCACCGTTCACCCTCAATCCTGCTCTGGCAGGTGCGATGGATGGAACCTATCGCTTCGGAGGAATTTACAAGAATCAATGGTCGAGCATCAGCTCTCCGTTTGTTTATTCTACTCCCTCCATTTCCGCTGATGTAAAATTGTTCAGTGGCGGATTCAATAATGATTATCTCGGTGTTGGCTTGTTATTGCTGAATGATCGTTCAGGCGACGGCAACCTCACCAACCTCACAGCAATGTTATCACTCGCATATCACCAGTCGCTTGATCGTGAGGGAAATTATCATCTCGCCATCGGAATGCAGGGTGGTGTAGTGCAAAAGAGTATTGACTTTGCAAAACTGGATTTCGGTGACGAGTTTGACGGGCTTGGTTTCAACGGACTCACGGCAGAGCAATTCAAATATTACCAGATCTCATACATGGATTTTGCTGCAGGCGTTGCGCTCTATGGTGTTCCTAATAATCACAGCCGTTTTCAGGTTGGTGCTTCGGTGTTTCACCTCACCACTCCAAATGAAACTTTTTTCGCAGAAAGTGATAATCAGCTTGACATGCGTTACGTAGTACACGGTAGCATGGCATTTCGCGTGGGAAGTAAAATTTATTTCTTCCCGTTTGCTCAGTACCAGTTTCAAAATAATGACAATGAGTTAGTGGTGGGCGCTAACTTTGGTTACAATATGAATCAATCCACGAGAGGAATTCCGCAGATTTTTTACTTCGGAGTTTTCAATCGTCTCCGTTATGATGTGATTCCTACGGTAGGTGTGATGATGAAAGGGTTTCAGGCGGGCCTCAGCTACGACGTAAACATTTCTTCCGATCTTAATCCGGCTACCGGTGGCAAAGGAGGATTTGAAATCGCGCTTTCGTACATGGGAAACATTATTCCTCCAAAACATATCAAGAGAATTTTCTGTCCGCAGTTCTGAAATCTGGATTCGCGATTCACGTATCACGACTCACGATTTTCACGAGTTTAGCGTGGTGTTCTTGTTACCCACGGGTTATCCTTAATAATATAGCGGTAAGGAAGGCGCGCATCTTTGCCTGAAGATTCTACCCCAACACGAATGGTGCGCAAAATTTTCCGGGGAGGAATTTTTACTCCGCGATCTTCAATCCAAATAATATCACCGAGTAAATCAAGGCCGGTGTGTCTAACATGAATACCCATCGCCTGTGATAATGCACCGGGTCCGGCAGTCAAACTAAAATTGGGTGCTTTCATTTTTCTGCGCTTCAGCATCACTTCAATGCCTTCAGTAGGTTCGATTCCCCGGATGAGAATAGCGTGAGGAATATCTTTTTGATTGGTGACTACATTAAAGAGATGATGAATGCCATAGCAGATGTACACATAGGCCGTTCCTCCATGTGCAAACATTATTTCATTTCGTCGCGTCCTTCTTCCCTTGAAAGCATGGGAGGCACTGTCAATCTCACCGGCGTATGCTTCTGCTTCAGTAATCATTCCGCCTGTGATCGCGCCGTTTATTTTTGTGACAAGAAATTTTCCCAGTAATTCTGTGGTGATTTGTAAAACATTTTCGCGGAGATAAAATTCTTTTGGAAGTTTCGGCATGAAGAAAGACTGAGCTTAATTAGTTGCCACTAATTTTTTGAAGATCAAATTTATTTAAATCGGAGTCAAAGAGAGAAAGTTCACGAATTAACAAGAAATACATTAGCATAAATAGTCTTCGTGTTAATTCGTGAAATTCGTGGCGAAAAATATAAGGAAATTGGAAAGATTGGAAAGAGGTAATTCAATCGGAAAAATTTATTTGATCCCTTCAACATTGGGAGAAGCAGCCCCTGATTTTTTTTCCGACTTCACAAAACAAATCATTCACTCCCTGGATTTTTTCATTGTGGAAAATGAACGATCTGCAAGAAGATTCCTTCGTCACACTGGTTACAGAAAAGACTTTGATACAATTGAAATGCTGAAGATGGATGACGACACGAATTTTCTTCCTGATGAAAAACTGTTAAAACATTTTCAGGCAGGAAAAAATGCCGGCGTAATTTCAGAAGCCGGTTGTCCGGGCATTGCTGATCCGGGAAGTGCGGTAGTACGTTGGGCGCACCAAAATAAAATCTCTGTTACTCCGCTAATAGGGCCGTCATCAATTTTTCTTGCTTTGATGGCAAGCGGATTGAACGGCCAGCAGTTTTCTTTTCATGGCTACCTTCCGGTTTCATCTCTTGAGCGAAAAAAGAAATTGAAACAACTTGAAGAAGAATCACAACGCAAACATCAGACACAGATTTTTATGGAAACTCCTTATAGAAATGACTCCCTTCTGAAAGATATTCTTGAAGTGATAAAGTCCTCAACCCTTCTTTGCATTGCGAGCGTTGTCACACTCCCAGATGAATTTATTTTCACTCAAACCATTTCTGATTGGAGGAAGAATATTCCTGATTTGAAGAAGAAGGCAACCATCTTTTTGATGCTTGCCGAATAAATCGTCATTACGAGGAGCATGCGGTGGTCTTGTGTTGAGCACAACGACCTGTCCCGATATTTTCTCGGGAAGCAATCCCTCCAGGGTTAGTAAGCAGCAAAGAAGAAAATTTAGTGCATTCCTCTGTTCACTTCAAATGAAGAAAAATTTTTTAGCGGCGCTTCTTCCACTTCAACTTTTGTTACTATGGCCCGCTCGGGTCCGCGGCGACACCATTCAATAAACTGCTCCAGGTTTTTTTCGTCTCCTTCTGCTTCCATGTACACGGATCCATCACTCTCATTCCGGGCAACGCCCCAGATCCCGAGCGCCTCAGCATGAGTACGGGCACTTGCCCGGAAGAAAACTCCCTGCACGCTTCCATATACACGGATATTGAAGTGCTTTTTTTTCACAAGAAAATTTTATTCTCTGTTCAACACGAGGACGGTAGCTTTGGATTCAGAAATAGTCACCCTTCCTTAACCCGAAGAAAGAATATTTTCCTTTACTGCAAAAAAAATAATTCAAAATTGTCAATAAGCACAGTCATTTTATTTCCGGGACTTGGCGCGAGCGAAAAACTCTTCGGGCAATTTGATTTCGGAGATAAAAAAACATTTGTGGTAAAATTTCTTGTCCCGAAAAATAAAGAAACGATTCAACAGTATTGCCAGAGACTGGCAGCATCTATCCCCAAAGATGAGGATTTGATTTTCATTGGTGTTTCATTCGGAGGAATTCTTGCACTGGAGGTTTCAAAAATAATTCCGGCGAAAAAGATTATTCTTATCTCAACTATCAAAGCAGAACATGAAAAACCACGCTATTTTTCATGGGTAAGAATTTTCCCTGTATACTGGATTATTCCCCCATCCATCATGAAAAAAATTGCGATTGCTCTCGGTGGATACTTCACGCCAAAATCGAAGGAAGAGCAAAAACTTTTCCTTTTGCTCGTAAAGGAAGCTGATAGCAGCGTCATTCGATGGGGCATCCATCAAACATTGCACTGGAAGCAAAATGAAATTCCAGGCAACATTTTTCATATTCATGGAGCAAAAGATCGGTTGTTTCCGGCAAAGAAAATTAAAGCCGATGTTATGATTGAAGAAGGGTCACATTTCATGATTATTCAGCGTAGTGTGGAAATCAATGCTCTTATAAACCAACTATTGAAAGATGTAGAGTAGCTTTGTTCGTCGAATTAAGAGTTTCGGATAAGAATTTCTTCCTTTCACCCCACAAAATTCTTCTATTCATTGCTGAAAATTATTTTTGTATCAGGTCTGATTAATTCGTGTAGACATCGGCACAAAAATTTCCTTTGAATAAATAAATTGAAGCGTGAACCAACAGTTGCTGTTTCATCGTTTGTATTGTGAATTAATTTTATGGCTAAAGGTGTAATCAACTATAAGTTTCGTGATCTGAAAGTATTCGGACCGGCTGATCCTTTGGCGGAAGGAAAACGGAAGTATCAAGCCGTACTTGAGGAAGCTGACACTACCTACATCTATGCCGAGCTATCCATGTTCAATAAAAGATTTGATGAAGAAGAGTGGAATGTGAAGGTGAACCTGAAAGCATTTTATAAGGAAGGAAAAGAAATCTGTGATCTGAAGGTAGAACGCATTGTTCGTCCTGATGAAAACATCGTGTACTTCCGCGAGGGCTGGGGCAATCCCAACCCGGGAACGTTTTGGAAAAAAGGCCAATACTATTGGGAGGCATGGGTAGATGGTACGAAAGTATCGAGCAAAACTTTTTATGTAACGGCCGGCGGCAAGGTCACAACTGACAATAATCCATACTTCAACATTCAATCTGTTAGGCTCTATGAGGGACCGAATAGCGGTGTGATTCCTTCAGAGCGGCGTTACCTGAGTAAGTTCGGGAAAGATGAAACAAGGTTTGTGTGGGTTGAATTGATGATGCAGAATCTGCTGCCTGAAGCGAACTGGCCCTGTGAACTCTTCTTCGACTTTTACAATGACGCACGCCAGTTGAAAGGACAATGCCTCGAATTTTTCTTTTTCAATCCCGATGCAAATGGTTTTTACACGCTGACAACCGGCTGGGGTTCTGATTCAAAAGGAACATGGTATACCGACAACTTCACGCTGGAAATTGTTTTCATGGATCAATTGATTGCCGTAGTTCCTTTCGTGGTCGGTGATGCAGTTGAAGAAGGCGACGTGCAAGTGCTCAATCGCCCGCCCTATCAAACACCGACGACGCCGCAACAACAAACCCAGGAGCCGGGTGAAACGCTGGATCAGGTAGTGGAGAAGCTCGACACGCTGATAGGGCTTTCTACCATCAAAACAAAAATTCACGACTACCTCCGCTATCTTGATTTTCAAAAGTTACGCGCGGAAAAAGGAATTTCTGAAACAGAAAGAATAAATCTTCATGCAGTGTTCACCGGCAACCCCGGCACCGGCAAAACAACGGTAGCGCGGCTTTTAAGTCGCATTTATGCCAAGATGGGACTGCTCAGTAAAGGGCATCTTGTAGAAGTAGATCGTGCCGATCTTGTGGCAGAATATATTGGACAAACGGCACCCAAAACAAAAGAGGTGATCAACCGGGCACGTGGTGGCGTGCTGTTCATTGATGAGGCGTATTCACTCGCCAGAAAAGCGGATGACTCAAAAGATTTTGGAAGAGAAGTGATTGAAATTTTAATGAAGGAAATGAGCGATGGAAAAGGTGATCTTGCAGTGATTGTAGCCGGCTATCCTGAAGAAATGATAACGTTTCTCGAAAGTAACCCGGGATTGAAATCACGATTCAACATGATCTTCGAGTATCCGGATTATATGCCGCAAGAGCTTGATCAGATTGCTGACTACTGTTCGAAAGATCGCTCCCTTACCTTTTCGCCTGAAGCAAAAAAATATCTCTATGAAAAATTAGTGGAGGCCTATCGCAATCGCGATCGTTCCTTCGGAAATGCGCGCCTGGTCAATGGCTGGATTGATGAAGCGAAAATGAACATGGGCTTGCGGGTGATGCGCCACCAGGATCCTAAGTCACTGAGCAAAGAAAGTTTTTCCACCATCGAGGTCGAGGATCTCTCCAGGATTTTTACTTCGAAAGAAAAAATGCTGCCTGACATTCCTGTAGATGAATTTTTATTGAAGGATGCATTAAACGAATTGAATACGATGATCGGCATGAACAACATCAAAGCCGAAGTCAATGAGATGGTGAAGCTCGTTCGCTTCTACAGGGAGGAAGGAAAAGATGTGCTGAGTCGCTTTTCACTGCATAGTGTATTCATGGGAAATCCGGGCACCGGAAAAACAACGGTTGCAAGAATTATGGCGCGCATCTACAAAGCACTTGGCTTGCTCGAGCGCGGTCACATTGTGGAAGTAGACAAGCAGGGATTGGTAGCGGGATATGTGGGACAAACTGCCATCAAAACCGCTGAAGTGATTGATCGCGCAAAGGGTGGCGTGCTCTTTATTGACGAAGCTTATGCACTCTCGTCGGGTTCAACGAATGATTTCGGCAATGAAGCGATTGAGACCTTGCTGAAAAGAATGGAGGATGCCCGCGGGCAATTCGTAGTGATTGCTGCAGGTTACACTGACAACATGCGGCAGTTTCTCGAATCAAATCCCGGATTGAAATCGCGGTTTGATAAAACATACACTTTCGAAGATTACACGCCGGAGGAATTATTTCAGATCGCCGCTTTACTTCTTCAAAAAGAAAACCTTTCTTTCAATGATGAGGCCGCAGACCATCTGAAGAAATACCTTGAATTTATTTACAACAAGCGATCAAAATATTTTGGTAACGGAAGAGAAGTTCGCAAAGTGATTGAAGAAGCAGTGAAGAATCGCGATCTGCGTCTGGCTTCTCTGCCCAAAGATCAGCGCACACCGCAAATGCTTTCAACAATTATGCTGGCTGATGTGGAAGAATTCATATTGGCCGATCATGATTCTGATACAAGGAAGCGAATCGGGTTTACACTCCCCGGGAAAAAATGAACATCATTTCCGCCATTGCATTTAATAAATCTCAGCTAAATCTCCCTTACAACTTTTAAGTGCTACGAATAGCTATTTTTGCGCCACTCAATTTCAATCATGATACAACTCACCATCCTATTCGCTGATATTACCGCTGTAATTTGTTCCGTGGGCGCCATCATTTTTTGCGTGCTGCTCTTTTCAGATTGGGATAAGAAGAAAGAACATGGTGATCACGCGCCTGATTCAGATCAGATGCATCATTAAAAAAAATTCGCGAATCACGATACGCTCCCGATTAATCGGGACGCAATTCGCGAAAAAATTTTCGTGCTCTTGCCCGGTTACTTCACCACAGGTTTTACAGCAGTGCCCTTGAAAGTGTAGTTGATGGTTGCCTGACCCGGCTTCGTCCACGATACAGAACCCTCAATTTGATCCCCCGTAATTTTTCCCTGCCATGCCATCGTTCCTTCTTTCTCACTCTTGGATCTGGCAACCCAAGTGAGCATGTCACCTGAATTCTTCGCCTGGTAATTTGCAGCAGTGAATCCATATTGGTGGCAATCGAGAGGATCCATCATGCCGTTGTCGAATACAATAGTTTCTTTTGAATCCATCTTGTCGCCCTGCATCAATTGAATGGTGAATTTTTTTCCGTCAAGAAGATTTTGAGTTTGCTGTGCATGAATGGTAATGGCAAGCAGCAACATCATTCCGGTAATGAGTGATTTTATTTTCATTGTGAATTTTTTTTTGTGGAAACGAATTTAGTTGATTTCCCGAACACGCGTAAAGGTTTTTCATTCCGGCAAATTCTCTCATCTTTGTTTCATCATCTCAGCGTTATGATCATTGAGCAAAATATCTTCTACCTGAAGTTCGGAAAAGCAAAGGAAGCCATCGAGATATGGAAGCAAATCGGGGAGGTAATGAAAAAAGATGAACGCTTCAACACCCCTATGAGAATTCTCACGGATCTTACCGGTTCCGCATATACATTGATCCTGGAACTTTACCTGCGCAGCTATATGGAGATTAACCCGATGACCTACACCTGGAAAACCAATCAGCAAGCGCGGGAGTTGTATCAGCAATTCATACCGTTGTGCGATTCTGCGCGCCGTGAGTTCTACAAGATTGAAATGGAAACCTGAAAAAATTGCCTTGAAAAAATTCTTTGAAGAACACTGATCACAAATGATTATCGAACGAAATGAATTCCGGTTGAAATTCGGAAAGGCGAAAGAAGCTATTGCTATTTGGAAGGAAATCGTTGAGTCGGGAAAACATACATCAGAGAAAATGCCTGTCATGCGAATAATGACAGACATTTCAGGTGAAGCATACACGCTGATTGTGGAAATGCAGTTGAAAAATTTCAACGACATCAATCCGAAGAATTATGTGTGGGTGACTAATCCAAAATTCCAGGAACTCTATCAAAAATTTATTCCGCTCTGCGAATCTTCTCATCGTACGTATTTCAATATTGAAGCGGAATACTGATTGGCGCGATACTCGATTCGTGTATCGCGATTCGAGTAGCTTGATTCTCGAGGAAGGATTACTCAAAACAGTATCAATTTGACTTATTACTTTCGCGTTCCGAAAATTTTGTCTTCGTAGCTCAGTTGGTAGAGCAGCTGACTCTTAATCAGCGGGCCGTGGGTTCGAATCCCCCCGAGGACACTTAAAAATAAAGTAACACCGCCGTCCCATCATTCATGATTGATTGCACCTGGATATTTCCCCTGTGCAGCATCATAATCTGCTTGCACAAACTCAACCCGATTCCGCTTCCATTTTTTTTTGTGGTGAAGAAGGGAATAAAAATCTTTTCAATTAGTTCTGCATTCATTCCGGTTCCGTTGTCAGCTACTTTGATCACAGCTTTTTTATTCGCCGATTCGAATGCTGATAAAACAATGTGAGGTTTCTCCTGATCCTTCACTGCCTCGATCGCATTCACGACTAAATTGATGAGCACTTGCTCAATAAGATTTACGTCCACATCAAGCTGAAGGGAAGTGTCTTTGAGAATTATTTCAATTTCGATATTTTTTTGCTCGAGTGTAGGCTGCATGAGCTGATGAAGATTCTCGAAGAGATTACGAACATAAACGCGTTTCAAATTCGGAGTGGTAATCTTGTTTAAGTTGCGGTAGGTTTCGGCAAATTTCAGAAGCCCCTCACTTCTTCGCTGAATGGTTTCTATTCCCAACTCGAGATCTTCAAAGGAATAATCTTGTGATCCATTTACCGATTGCTGCAACCGGTTCTTCAGCGTTTCTGCAAGAGAAGAAATCGGGGCAACGGAATTCATGATCTCATGCGTCATCACGCTCAGGAGTTTCTGCCATGCCTTCGCTTCAGTTTCATCCAATGCTTCATTTACATTTTGAAAAGCGATGAGCTTGTAGATTTTATTGTCGGTTTGAAATGCAGTAGCGGAAAGGAGCGCTTTGAAACTGTTTCTGTCTTTTGAAATACTCACTACTTTACTCTCCCCTGCCCTCAACTTTAATAGCTCGTCATACAAATGCTCATTTCGCTTTTGCAGCGAGTTCAGTGTTTTCAGATAAGGAATGCCGAGCATTTTCTTCAGTGATTCATTCATCCACATGATTTCCTTGCTCTGCATTTCATAAGAGATAATTCCGGTTTCCACCAGCTCTAAAATTTTCTGGAGATACTGATACTGAGTTTCCTTTTCCTTGCTGATGATCTTGAACGTGCTGTTGATTTCGTTAAATCCTTTGCGAAGCGGTTTCAATTCCGAAGGTGCGCGCTTCACATCGAAGTAGCGCGAGAAATCCCGGTAGTGTACTGACTCCACAAACTGCTCGACCTCTTCCTGACCTTTTTTATTGAAGCGATAAAAATCAATGAGCTGAAAAATGATGAGAGGAATTACCAAAGCGAAGTACAGGAAGAAGCTATTCACCAAAAGATAAGATGCCGCGCACAACGCGATGAAGAGCAGCAACACGCGAAACACAATTCTCCATTCGTATCGCTTAGATATCATACTTCGTAAGTCGTCGGTAAAGGGCAGTGCGGGTGAGTCCTAATTCCTTCGCTGCCCTGGTAATGTTGCCGTTGTGTTTTTCAATCACTCGCAGAATGGTGTTTTTCTCTATCGCGCTCAGTTTCATTTCATGAGGTTCTTCTTCCGGTTTTATTTGCGATTCAATGGGTGAAAAAATCAGATCCCGTTGCTGAAGGGTGTTGCCTTCACTCATAATCACTGCCCGCTCGATCGTGTATTGCAACTCGCGAACGTTGCCGGGAAAATGATAGTGTGATAATTTGTCCATGGCTTTTTCATCGAGCTGAAGATCAGGTTTCAGGTATTTATCAGAATATATTTTCGAGAAATGTTTTGCAAGCCGTTCGATGTCACTGCCACGTTTTCTCAGTGGAGGGATAACTATTTCAACGGTGTTGATCCGGTAGATCAAATCTTTCCGGAAACGGTTTTCATTTGCCAGCTCAGTCATGGCGACGTTAGTAGCACAAATGAGCCGGATGTCAATTGGAATAGATTGATTGGTACCAAGCCGTGTGACCTGCCTGCTCTGCAACACGGTGAGAAGCTTCGCTTGCTGTTGCAGAGAAATATTTGCGATTTCATCCAGAAACAATGTGCCCCCATTCGCTGATTCAAACCTTCCCTCCCGATCTTCCCGTGCATCCGTGTATGCTCCCTTCTTATGACCGAAAAGCTCACTCTCAAATAGAGTTTCTGTGAGTGAGCCCACATCCACTTTCACAAAAGGTTTTTTTGCGCGCAGAGATTTTTGATGAATCGCTTTCGCGATCAAATCTTTTCCTGTCCCGTTTTCTCCGAGAATTAAAATGTTCGCATCGGTCGGGGCTATCTTTTCGATCTTGAAGAAAATATCTTTCATCACCTCCGACTCGCCGAGCAATTCCGTTCCGATGATGGAATCGTTGCTTGTTGTTCGCTGTGAAGAATTTTTTTCTGTGCCTTTATTCTTCAGCGCCTCTTTGATTGTCTCCACGAGCTTTTCATTGTGCCATGGCTTCACCACAAAATCAGAAGCGCCTTCCTTCAGTGAACGCACTGCAAGATCAATATCACCATAAGCGGTGATCATGATCACCTGCACGTTCAATTTTCGCTTTTGAATTTCCCGCAGCCAAAACAATCCTTCATTGCCGGTATTCATGCTGCTCGAAAAATTCATGTCAAGCAGAATCAGGTCGAAGGAATTTTCCGATAATAAAGAACGAAGGTTCTCCGGGTTTTTTTCGGTCATCACTTGCTTCGCTTCAGTTTTTACAAGCAATCGTACTGCCGTGAGCACGTCAGGATCGTCGTCAATTACGAGGATGGAAGCATTTTTTAAAAGCATTGTTTGCAAGGTAAATCGAATTAGCAAGGTCGTAACTTTCTACAACTATTCCATTCCTGCAATGCTGTGGCTTTAAAGTTTTTATTGAAGAACAGGGATAAATTCCACGTACGAAACCGAACAACAACTGTATCGAAACCGAACACCCCTTTTCAATTGCTTTTGCTAAGTTGTTGAAATTCATAGCGTGGTTTTTATGGCATACTCATATCATAAACTGTGGGCCGCAATTCTTTTAATTCCGCTGTAACAAATACCGCTTGTAATCACACATACTCATAGTTCATGTCAGGAAAAATCCTCTGAGAAAAGAAAATGGATAGGGTAATTCCACAGAAGAAATGGAGCAAGAAACGTCTTATGACGGCTGGCGGCGTGGTTGGTTTGGTTCTCTTAATCGCCGCCAGTATTTTTTTCACGGCAGGAAAAAGCAAGCTGAATGTTGACACTGAGCGCATCACGATCAGCGAAGTGAAGAATGGCGCCTTCCAGGAATTCATCCCCGTGAATGGGGTAGTGCTTCCGCTTACAACCATTTACCTCGATGCCATTGAAGGGGGGAGAGTGGAAGAGAAGTTTGTTGAAGACGGCGCCATTTTGAAAGCAGGTGATCCGATTTTGAAATTGGTGAACACCGACCTCGAACTTGACCTCGCCAATCGCCAGACTGCTGTGTTTGATGTGTTGACTCAAATGCAGAACACAAAAAATCTTTCTGATCAAAACACCATTCGTGAATTGAACCAGATGGCTGACGTAATTAATGCATACCAGGAAGCGAAACGAATTTATGAATTGGACTCTGTGCTTTATAGCCAGGCGGCTATTGGTTCGCAGGAATACCAGTCGGCGAAAAACAATTACGAGTATCAAACACGCCGGAAAAAATTGTCAGAGCAAACGCTTGCAAGTGACTCTATTTCCACAAAGCAGCAACTCACCCAGATGAAAGAATCTTATGAGCACATGCAGAATGCGCTTTCACTCATGCAACGAAAGGTTGGCGATCTCATCGTACGCGCACCCGTAGATGGACAACTCACTTCCCTCGATGCTGAAATCGGGGAATCAAAAAATAAGGGTGATCGTCTGGGTCAGCTTGATGTGTTGAGTGGTTTCAAAGTACGTGTTGATATTGATGAGCATTACATCTCGAGAATTTTCACAGGACTCATGGGAGATTTCACGTTTGCAAACAAAACCTACCAGCTCAAGATCAAAAAAGTTTTCACGCAGGTGACGAATGGAAGATTCCAGGTGGATATGGAATTTGTTGGTGAGGTGCCGCAGGGAATTCGGCGTGGACAAACACTGCAGATTCGCCTTGCTCTGAGTGATGAAACAACTGCATTGCTTTTGCCTAAGGGTGGATTCTTTCAACAGACAGGAGGCAATTGGATTTTCAAAGTGAATTCATCGGGGAACACAGCATACAAAACCGACATTCAGATCGGAAGGCAAAATCCTGATTACTACGAAGTGCTTTCAGGATTGAAGCCGGGAGATAAAGTGGTGACGAGCAGCTATGAGAATTATGGAGCTATGGATGAATTGGTGTTGAAGAAATAAGACTTAAGACTTGTGGACTTAAGACTTGCGGACGGACGAAATAAAAATGAATTTGCAAGTGATCTAACACCCTTACTCGCCTCCTAATCCCGCAGTACTGCAGGAAGGAACCGCTCCCCGATCGTGGCGCAAGCGGTTCTCCCTTGAAGGAGTCAGAGGGCAGCGGGGGGAAGACGAATTGAAAATCAAAAACTAAAAACTCCAAACTAAAAACATGCTTAAGATAACAGACCTCGAAAAAATTTATCGCACGGAAGAAGTTGAAACCGTTGCACTCAACAAGCTTACTCTTGAAGTGAAAGAAGGAGAATTCATTGCTGTGATGGGCCCCTCCGGATGCGGGAAATCCACGCTGCTCAATATTGTGGGATTGCTCGATGATCCTGACAGCGGAAGCTTTCTTTTCAACGGAACAGAAGTTTCGCACTACAATGAGCGCAAGCGTGCGGAGTTGCGCAAAAGAAACATTGGCTTCGTGTTTCAGAGCTTCAATCTTATTGATGAGCTGACAGTGTATGAAAATGTAGAGCTTCCCCTAATATACACTGGGGTGAAAAGCGCTGAGCGGAAAAAACGTGTTGAAGAAGTGCTCGACAAGATGCAGATCATGCATCGCCGCAATCATTACCCTCAACAACTTTCAGGTGGTCAGCAGCAGCGTGTTGCAGTTGCCCGGGCAGTAGTAAACAAACCCAAACTCATTCTTGCCGATGAGCCAACAGGAAACCTCGATTCGCACAATGGGAATGAAGTAATGCAATTACTCACCGATTTGAATGAACAGGGAACAACCATCGTGATGGTGACGCACAGTGAACACGATGCACGTTACAGTCATCGCATCGTACGCATGCTGGATGGACAAACAGTGATCGAAAATATAATGGCCTGATGAGAGAAATAAGATTAAAGACGTAAGAAATAAGACAAAACTGAATAGTCCCATTTCTGGAATGACAAAAAAAGAAAGACATGAGAACGAACAGAAGCAAAATCGCGCACGTGATTTCACTCATCTCAAAAGATTTTATTCTCACCGTTTGTATCGCTGCTGTGATTGCATTCCCGCTCGCATTCTACGCAATGAACAAGTGGCTGCAAAATTTTGAATACCGAATAGCTATGAGTTGGTGGCTGTTTGTGATTGCTGCGATTGCTGCTTTAATCATCACATTGATTACCGTGGGATTTCAGGCGACAAGAGTTGCGATTTCAAATCCGGTGAAGTCATTGAGGACCGAGTGAGTCGGACGGAAGCCCGGTCAAAATCGGGATAAAAAGTTTACGAGCAGAACAGTAAGATCATCATGCTGAAAAACTATTACAAGATTGCATGGCGGAATATTCGTAAGCGCTTCTTCTATTCATCTCTTAATATCCTTGGCTTGTCCATAGGAATTCTGTTCACGCTTTTGATCGGAGCGTATGTGTGGAATGAACTCAGGGTGAACAGAACATTACGCAATGCAGAAAACCAATACTTCCTTGAAAGCGAGTGGAAAGATCCGCGCATGGGTCAACCGCTAACTACGGCTGCTCCGCTTGCGAAGAGGTTGAAAGAAGACTACCCCAATCTCGTCGCTAACTATTACCGGTGGGATGGCATCACTTCAGGGGTTTCAAAAGATGACAAGCATTTCAGAGAAAATATTCAGTTGGGCGACAGCACGTTGCTTTCCATGTATGGATTTGGATTGCTGTATGGTGATGCACGAACAGCGCTGAACAATCCGTATTCCGTTGTAATCACGAAGGAAGGAGCGATGAAATATTTCGGTAAAACGGATATCGTAAATGAAACAATTTCCATTCAGAGTTTCTCAGGTACTGATCATGATTTTATAATTACAGGAGTGTTGAAGGATATTCCCGAAAACTCGGTGACTCAAATCAACGCTGCGAATCATAACATGCTTTTCATTCCAACGAACACATCTTCTTACTTCAACAGGGCAGATTTTGAATCGTGGAATAACACGGTGTTACCTTCTTACATCGAATTGCAGAAGGGCGTTACCGCAGCAGACCTTCAGAAACCAATCGCCCAACTCATTCAACAAAACGCTCCGGATGGAATAAAGAAAAACCTGACAGTTCATCCCGTAGCGCTGACGGCTTACTACCTGCATCAAAACAACGGACTTGTTAAGAGAATGCTCTATGCTTTGTCCTTTGTTGGACTGTTTATTTTATTGATGGCGATCATCAATTTCATTAATATTTCCATCAGCAGCTCATCATCGCGAATCAAAGAAATTGGTTTGCGCAAAGTTCTCGGTGGAATAAGGAAGCAAATCATCTTTCAATTCCTCACTGAATCTGTTCTTCTTGTTTTGTTCGCAATGATATTGGCCGTTTCTGCATACCCTTTAGCGCGACCTTACTTTTCAGAATTAGTAGGAAAGAAAATTCCGGGGTTTACTTCATTCCCTCTCTATTTCATTTTCATCCCCGCAATTCTTGTTTTAGTTGTTGGAATCTTGGCTGGGCTTTACCCTGCCATCAGGCTCTCTTCCCTGAAATCTTCTGAGTCAATTAAAGGAAAAATAAAAACAGTAAAAGAAAATGTGCTGCTGAGAAAATCTTTAGCAGGTTTTCAATTCTGCATCGCAAGTGTGGTGATGATTGCTGCCTTCGTGGTTTCCCGTCAGGTATCGTACTTCTTCAGTCAGAGTCTTGGTTACAATAAGGAATACATCGTTTCATCGCAAGTGCCTCGTGACTGGTCGCCCCGGGGTGTGAAGAAAATAGAAACGATTCGCAACGAGTTGGCCTCTATGCCTCAGATCAGCAGTGCTACCTTATCGTTTGAAATCCCCAATGGAAATAATGGCGGCCAGGTTCCTGTGTATCGCGCCGGTGAAGATTCTGCGCACGCCATCACTACAGATATGCTGGTGAGTGATGAAAATTACGTCGCCACTTATGAGGTGCCCATGAAAGCCGGTGTCTTTTTCGCAGCAGGTGATGCCCTCGATTCTACCAAAGCCGTGTTGAATGAAAAAGCGATACACGAGCTCGGCTGGCAGAATGCTGAAGAAGCCGTTGGCAAACAGGTTAGAATTCCGGGTGGAAATTTTGTGTATACCATCACGGGCGTGGTCAGCGATTTTCACTTTGCATCCATGCAACAGCAAATTCGGCCCATCATCTTTTTTCATGTTCACCTCGTGAACAGGTATCGCTTCCTGTCATTTAAAATTAGACCCGGCAATATTGCAAGCACCATAGATGCAATACAAAAGAAATGGGCGGTGCTTCTTCCGGGAAGCTCATTTGAGTACACCTTCATGGACGAGACGTTGAAGATAATGTACATGACAGAACTTCAACTTAAGAAATCAGCATACATAGCGACACTGCTTTCACTCATCATTGTTTTGCTTGGTGTGCTGGGTCTCGTTTCATTGAGCATTCAAAAGAGAACCAAAGAGATTGGTGTAAGAAAAGTCTTGGGCGCTTCGGTGAGCAGCATTATGTCTCTTTTTATGAAAGAAATTTTATGGGTGATACTCGTCGCGGGAATTGTTGCTTGTCCGATAGCATGGTTGATCATGAATAGTTGGTTGAGTGATTATGCATATAGGATTCCACTCACGGCGGAACCATTTGTGATTTCCGTTGCGGGATTGGTATTGATCACGGCTTTGCTGATTGTCATTCAAACATTGAAAGCAGGAACTGATAGCCCTGTGAAAAGTTTGCGAACGGAATGAAATGGTGAATGGTGAATGAGTGAATAGTGAATAAAGAAAATGGAAATCAAAAAAGACCTCCGCTGCCTCTGACTCCCTAAAGGGAGAACCGCCGCGCTCAAGATGCGTGAGCAGTTCCTCCTTCAGGAGGTTAGGAGGTTGCGAGAGATAGTAAACTAAATATTCAATCATGAAAAACAATTATCTCCTCATCGCCCTTCGCAATATCCTCAAGAGAAAAGGGTATGCATTCCTCAACATTGCTGGTTTAGCGATCGGCATGGCATGTTGTCTTTTGTTGTTTCAGTATGTGGCGTATGAAAAAAGCTATGACACTTTTGAAAAGAATGCTGACAACATTGTTCGGCTTCGTGTTGATGCCTACCAGCGAGGAAAGCTATCGTGGCAATCAGCGACAGTGTATCCGGCGATAGCTCCCACCATAAAAAAAGATTTTCCGGAAGTGGAGAATTTCTGTCGCCTTATTGATGCAAATCTTCTTATCTCCAATGATGATCGCAACATACGATACAATGAGCGCCAGGGATACTTTGCTGATACGGCCTTCATCTCCATGTTTGATTTGAATGTAAAAGAAGGTGGCGGCCCAAATTCGCTGGAAGGACCACGCAAGATGATGATCTCGGAAACGATGGCGAAAAAATATTTTGGTGACGAAGACCCTCTCGGAAAAAAACTGATGATTCGTGATACACGCTTTACAGATGCTTATGAAATCACGGGCGTCTTTAAAGATTTTCCCGGTAACTCCCATTTTGTGGTCAACTACCTGGTTTCCTATTCCACGCTCGGCGCGATTTTGAGAGCGCAGGGCGACACTACCAATGCTTCTGAAACTTCATGGGGCTGGTACGATTACTATGCTTACCTGCAACTGAAACCCGGCACCGATTACAAAAAACTCGAAGCAAAACTTCCTGCATTTACTGACCGCTACATGAACAGCAGGGAGGTGGCAAGAACGCGTAACTTCAGAAACGAATTGTATCTGATTCCACTCTCTGACATTCACCTCTATTCGAACTTCAACCAGGAAGCAGAAGTAAACGGCAATGGTCAGTCCGTCTCCTTCATTTTCCTCATTGCATTCCTGATCATCTTCATCGCATGGATCAACTACATCAACCTTGCAACGAGTCGTTCAGTGGAGAGAGCAAGAGAGATCGGTGTAAGAAAAGTTCTTGGAGCTGCCCGAAGAAATTTGATCCAGCAATTCATGATGGAAAGTTTTCTCATCAACTTGTTTGCGTTGTTCATTGCCATCATAATTTTCTTTGTCGCATCACCTGCATTTAATCACCTGATCGGGAGAAGCACCGATGTGATTTATTCGATGCCGTTTTCTTACTGGTCAGGATTCATCTCACTGTTCCTGCTCGGAACATTTTTATTAGGATTGTATCCTGCATTTGTGATTTCAGGTTTTGCTCCGGTAAGTGTGCTGAAGGGTGCATTCAAAACAAGCAACCGCGGAGCAGGTTTGCGCAAAGGACTTATCATAGGACAATTCGTGACGTCTCTTGTGCTAATTGCGGGAACGATCATTGTGTTTCAGCAGGTGAACTATATGCGCAACCAGAAACTCGGTTTCAACATGGCTCAAACGGTCGTGCTGCAAGCGCCGCAAACGCTTCCTGACTCTGTTTATCTTGGAGTGTTTCAGCCATTCAGGAATGAAGTGATGCACATTCAAAATGTGAAGAGCATTTCATCTTCCACCAATGTAATGGGTCAGGAAGATTATTGGACGAATGGCTATGTAAAAGTTGATGAGGCAGATAACAATTCGCTCACGCTCTACAACCTTGGAGTGGATTATGATTTCATCCATGATTACGATTTGCACGTGGTGGCGGGAAGAACCTTCTCTAAAGACTTCGGTACCGATAGTTCTGCCGTCTTGCTGAATGAAACTGCCATTGAGCGATTAGGGTATACCAAAGCGGAGGATGCGCTGCAGAAAAGAATAACTGCAGGTGGCGACACATTTCACGTGATTGGTGTGCTCAGCAATTTTCACCAGCAGGGATTGCAAAAAGCAATTGAGCCGATGTGTTTTCAACTGCGACCAAGGATCGGAAATTTTTATTCCATCAAACTCGATGCGGCAGATGTTCACCAAACGATCGCTTCGATTCAGGCATCGTGGAATAGATTTTTCCCGAATGACCCGTTCGATTATTTCTTCCTCGATGAAAACTTCAACCAGCAGTATGCTTCCAATGAATTGTTTGGAAAAGTGTTTGGCTTGTTCGCCTTCCTTGCCATCCTCATTGCCTGTTTCGGGTTGATGGGGTTAACTGCTTACAGCGTTGCACAGCGAACGAAAGAAATAGGAGTACGCAAAGTGCTCGGAGCCTCTGTGCAAAATATTTTATCCATGGTCTCCAAAGATTTCCTGAAACTCATTCTCATTGCGATAGTGATTGCTGTACCGCTTGCATTCCTGGTGATGCAGCGATGGTTGCAGGATTTTGCTTATCGCGTAAATATCCAGTGGTGGGTGTTTGTATGCGCAGGAATTATTGCGCTCGTGATCGCAATCATCACGATCAGTTTGCAGGCGATGAAGGCAGCGATTGCCAACCCGGTGAAATCATTACGAACAGAATAAAATTTTTCTGCCATGATCAAGAACTATTTTAAAACCGCTTTCAGAAATCTGTGGAAGAATAAAACTTTCGGATTTCTAAACATCATCGGATTGGGAGTGGGTATTGCTTGTGCTGCGCTTATCCTGCTGTGGGTGGAGGATGAAGTAAGCTACAATGCTTCATTTAAGAACCGTGATAATATTTATGCCCTCCTTGAGAATCAAACATACGATGGAAAAATATACACGTTCGCCGCTATGCCTGGTCCGTTCGCTCCCGTTGCGCAAGCAGAAATTCCCGGCATACTAAGAGCGGCGCGTACCGATTGGGGAAATCGCTACGTATTCGCTCTCGGTGAGAAAACAACATCTGAATATGGGATGATGGCTGATTCGCAGTTGTTCAAAATTTTTTCTCTGCAGTTTCTTCACGGCGATCACAGGACAGCATTCAATGATGTTCACGCGATTGTGATTTCAGAAATGATGGCGAAAAAATATTTTGGAGGTGAAGACCCCGTGGGAAAAACATTGAAGGTGAACAATACGGATGAGTACAAAATCACGGGAGTATTTAAAGACTTTCCTTACAACACTTCCTACTCGTTTGATTGGCTGATACCATTCAAAAATTTTGATGAGCAAAATCCGTGGCTGAAAGATTGGAGGTCGAACGGGGTTCAAACTTTTGTTGAACTGGAGTCGAATGCAGACCGAAATCTGCTGAATGACAAGCTGAAAAATTTCATCCAAACCAAAGACACTTCTGCTGCCGCTCATCCTTTTCTTTTTTCCATCAATGACTGGCGGTTGCGCAGCAACTTCACCGGGGGAGCTTTTCACCATGAATCCCAATTACCATTACTCTGATATTTTCATGAAAATAAAACCGGAAAACACAGCGCCAACACTTGGCAATATTGAGAAGGCTTTTAAAAAATTATTTCCCTTCCGGCCATATCAATACCATTTTAAGGATGCCAATAATGAAGAACAATATGCGAAGGAAGCGAAGTGGAAACAGATCATTTCATTTGGTGCGATTCTCACCATTCTTATATCATGCATCGGTCTCTTTGGATTGATCATGCTCTCTGCGGAAAAACGCGTTAAGGAAATTGGCATTCGTAAAGTGTTAGGTGCTTCTGTCACAGTGATCGTGAGAATTATCTCGGGAGATTTCTTAAAGCTGGTGATGCTCGCTGCAATCATCGCAACTCCTGCAGCATGGTGGGTCATGAACAAATGGCTGGAAAACTATCCGTACAGAGTCAGCATCAGTTGGTGGATGTTTGTTTTTTCGGCCGCCATGGTTTTAGTGATTGCATTTCTCACGATGAGTGTGCAGTCTTTCAAAGCTGCTATTGCGAACCCGGTGAAGTCACTTCGAACAGAATAAAACAAATGATAGTACTAACCATTAAAAAAACTAAAATGGAAAACACCTCAATGGCACAACCAACAGAAGAAAAATTACAACCCTCAGCATCTGCAGATAAGCTGATAGAATTAAAAGGCATAACAAAATGGTATCCTGTGGGAGGAGGAAGAACGTACATCCTCAACAACATTGATCTTGATGTGAACGAGGGAGAATTTATTTCCGTAATGGGACCATCAGGTTCGGGGAAGTCCACGCTGCTTCACATCATCGGCATGCTCGATGAGCCATCAGAAGGAGAGTATTATTTCCTGGAGAAGAATGTTTTTTACCTGAAGGAAAAGCAGCGCTCTCAGCTTTACAAAGAGCATATCGGGTTCGTTTTCCAGGCATACCATCTCATTGATGAATTGACAGTGTATGAAAACATAGAGGCGCCACTGATCTATCAAAACATCAAAGGGGCAGAACGCAAGGCTATGGTTGCCGATATGCTTGATCGCTTCCAGATTGTAGGCAAGAAAGATCTTTTCCCTGTACAGCTTTCAGGAGGGCAGCAACAGCAAGTAGGTGTTGCGCGGGCGCTGATTGCAAAACCAAAACTCTTATTGGCAGATGAGCCAACAGGCAATCTGAATTCAAAGCAGGGTGAAACCATCATGGAATTATTCAGTCAACTGAACAAAGAAGGAGTCACCATTATTCAGGTGACGCACTCTGAAAAAAATGCTTCTTATGGAACGCGAATCATCAACTTACTCGATGGAAGAATTGTGTGATGAAGTCCCTGAGAAGTTGTTTGTCCGCAGGACTCCGGGAGGAAATGTTCGGTTGAGGTGTCATGGTGAGCACATTTTAAATCGAGTTCTTTGGGAATGCCATTCACCCGCGCTGCACCTCTAACTCCTGAAGGAGAACCCCTCTCGCACTCGTGGGCGCGGAGGGCCTCCCCTTTAGGGGTCGGGGGCTACGGGCGGGTGTGTCATAAGCAGCGCCGTCGAACCATTATGCAAGAGCCACCTGCATATCCTTCGACTGAGCTTAGGATGACAATTGCACAAATAAATTTTCTCAATAATTTCCAAACAGCTTCTGATATAAATTATTACAACCCAAAAAAATGACTGCGATGAAAAGAATTTTTGTTTGCATGGCTCTTGCCATGTATCTAACGGTAAGCTTTGCACAGGATAGTGACTCACTCACTTTGCAGCAATGTATTCAAACGGCCATAAAAAATAACCTCGATGTGAGGCAAAGTGAATTGCAAATGCAAACAGCAGAAGTCTTTTCTGCGCAGGCGAGATCAAACCTTCTTCCGGCGATATTCGGAAATGCAACCCATGGAATTAACCAGGGAAGAAGCATAGATCCTTACACAAATACCTACATCAATCAGCAGGTAAATTTTGCAACCTATGGAGTGAATGGAAGCGTGGTGCTGTTCAACGGCTTTGGCTTGATAAATAGTGCGAAACAAAATTCACTCGCTTATGATGCAAGCAAGATGGATTTTCAGCAGGCAAAAGATAACCTCACCATCAACGTCATTGTGGCGTATTTGCAGGTGCTCACTGAAAATGACCTGTTGGCTTCAGCGCAAAATCAAATGACTGTTTCTCAGAAACAAGTTGACCGGCTGGAAGAATTAAATAAGCAGGGAGCAATAGTTCCCTCACTGATGTATGATTTGAAAGGACAATTAGCCAACGATAAGCTTGCCATCATCAACACTCAAAACACATTGGATCAGGCAAAGATTACTCTGTCGCAACTGATGAATGCTCCTTACAATGGAAATCTCCAGGTGCAATCACTCACTGCCGAACAATTCTCAGCTATCTATGATCAAACACCCGATAAAATTTATGCGACGGCTCAGCAGCAATTAGCAATGGTGAAAGCAGCAGACCTTCATCTGCAAAGCGCAGAAAAAGGATTAGCAGCAGCGCGCTCCAACTTTTACCCGGTATTGTCACTCAACGGCGGAGTGAACACCAATTACTCAAACGCTGCATTGCAAAGTATTTTTCAAAATACTGCGGATATTACCACAACAGACTATGTTGTGGTGGATGGAAATCAACTGCCGGTGATCACACAACAACAAAATTTTCTCTCTGAAAAAATTCCCTACCGAAATCAGCTTGAAAATAATCTGAGCACATCTGTGAGTGTTGGCCTGAGCATTCCGATCTTCAATTCATTCACGGCAAAACATCGCGTCGAGCTTGCGAAGATCAATGTGGAGAATGCTACTGCTGTTTCTCAAACCACAAGGATTCAATTGAAGCAGGAAATTGATCAGGCTTATTTCAATATGACAGCAGCATATAATCGCTACAAAACTTCGACGGACCAGGTTGCTGCTTACCGGGAATCTTTTCGCGAAGCAGAAGTACGATTCAATACGGGGGCCAATACTTCAGTAGATTATTTGATTGCAAAGAACAATGCTGATGTTGCAACACTCAATCTCATCATTGCACGATACGACTATGTGTTGCGCACAAAAATTTTGGATTACTACCAGGGTAAAGCACTGTGGTAAAAGGGTTTTGCCACATTTGCGAAATCAAAGAAAATATCAAATCTCTCCCTCTCAAAAAAATTTTCGCCTTCTGATCACACCGTAAACCCAATCCTCTTCCTGGACAAATCGAATTCCCGCTCGTGGAAATTGTAAATCTCAGCGAGTGTCATTTCTTCCTTTACATCTACCTCATGCCCGAGTAATTGCAACAAGTCTTTTGATTTTTCAATTGTCAGTTCTTTGAATTCATACTTCGCAATCAATCGTCCTTTGCGCAGGAGCGCTTTATCAATCGCAGTAAGGTCCGTATTAAAGGTGCAGATCACCTGGATGTTGAAGCAATCACTCAGCAGGCCGTCAGATAAATTCAGCAGGTTTGAAACGGCGCTGCTTTCACTGCCGTTGCGCTTCATCAATATGCTTTCAGCGTCTTCAATGATGAGAATGGAATTCGGGTAATCTTTCAGGAAGGGAACAAACTCGGGGTTGGCAATCCGATCAGCCATGTTCGGCGGAATAAAAATTTTCCGCTTCGTAGTGACGCCGATGAGATGCCTGATGAACGTAGTTTTCCCCGTGCCGGCTTTGCCATGAAGGATCACAATGCCCTTATCTTCTCTCGTGTTCAGCCGCTGAAGAATAAGCTCAGCCACGGCAGGAAGATCTTCATTGTAGTTTTTCTCCAAATCAATTTCGGTTTTGCTGATGTCAAAATCTGCCAGCTCAAAACCATTAGAGTATGGCTCTACTGAAAGAATGTGCAATTTCTTTTTTTCTTCTCGTTTCTCATCAATGAATCTCGGAATCAGCGTCTTTAATTTTTCAAGAGATGCTGGCGGTGTTTGGTCAGAATATAAAAGCATCACACCGGAACTCAGGTGAGACTCGGCAAAAAGAAAAGAAAGTATCAGGTTATCATCAAGCAGGAAAACGCCATTGGTGATCTCCGTACGGTTGTGAAACAAGGTGAACATTTCACTGAATCCAAGGCAACACTTCTGCATGTCATATTCTTTCTTCAGCTCCAGGTACAATTCACTTTTATCCACTGACTGAAAAATGTGACGGAAGGGAATGGTTTGATAAAGGGAATAGAAAAGAAATACGGGATGGACATACTCAAAGCGGAGCAGCATATCCCTGATCTCCTTTGATCCAATTGAAGAAATCAATTGCTTCGCATCAAGTCCCTTTAATTCATTTGGCATTGCAGTGAAAAATTGAATTGTAAAAATTTACAGTCTCCCTTTTTGGTGAAGTGCCGGACAACAGAAAAACTGAGAATGATTTTTTTTGAGGGCACAAATGTACCTGTTGTTATACTGATAAAATAAGCGGCTATTAAAAATATTTTGTTAGTGATTCTGACAATAAAATCCCCAACACTTTGTTTACTTTTTCCATCTCTTTTTGATTTCCCGGAAAATTAACTTCTTCACCAACCATGAAACACTCACTCAAATCCCTTGTGGTTTTTGCGGTCGCATGTTCTCTCTTCATGGGCTGCGCCAACACCGGCAACCTGCTCAAACTGGATCATACCAACTTTACCGACGAGATTGCCACCGATCAAAATCTCTCCTTCACTTTTACTTCTGACCTGGCTCCTGATTCGCTGCAGCAACAGTGGGATACCACGCAGTACATTTCTTTCTCTCCGGCGGTGAGAGGAAAGTTCAGGTGGAATTCTTCGAGAGAGCTCATCTTCTCACCTTCCGAAACGTTTGCGCCCAGCACTGACTTTACGGCGCAACTCACAAGCAATCTTTTCAAACATTCCAAAACAAAACTCCAATTGCCGAAAGAGAAGACGGTGAAGTTTCACACGCCCTACCTGCTTATGGCAAATGCACAACTCTTCTGGTCCTCATCGCAAAAAAATCCGGGTGCTGTAGAAGTGCGTGCTAACATGGTCTTCAACTGCAAAGTGAAACCGAATGACCTGCAAAAGAAGCTGCACATTTTTGTGAATGAAAAAGAAGTGCCCTTCGATGTGCTGAGTGGCAACCCTGACTACTCAATCGGGATTTCCATCGCTGATGTGAGAGGTGAATCCAAGGAAAGCATTCCGCTGAAAATTGAAATTGATCCGGGACTTCCGTGCGTCGGCAGCGCCTACACCACGAAAGACAAAATGGAATTCACTGCTGAAGTTCCGGCGAAGGAAAGAATTATGGTGACCCAGATGACGGCGAGTTTTGTTGAAAGCGAAGGAGTCATCAACGTATTCACCAATCAGCCCGTGCTGAATGATAATCTTAGCACGCTGATTACTCTGGATCCAAACGTTTCCATCACGGTAGAGAAACTGGACAATGGTTTTGCACTCAAAGGCGATTTCGAAACAGACAAGTCATACACGGTTACCATCTCGAAAGAGCTGAAAGGAATTTTTGGTTTCATGCTTGGAGATAACTATTCGCAAAATGTTTCTTTCGGTGCGCTCGAGCCGATGATCGCTTTTACCAGTGATAAAGGAATGTACCTCTCATCACGCGGCTCGCGCAACGTGGCGATCAGCATTGCCTCAATCAGCAAGATCAAAGTTTCTGTCGTGCGCATTTATGAAAACAACATTCTCAATTTCATGCGCAGCGGAAATGACTATGGATATTATAGTGAAGAACTCGGCAGCGGTGAGTATAGCTATCATGAATACAATTATTACAACTTTGAAAATTTCGGGGATGTAGTGTCAGAAAAAAATTATGATGTGCAATCACTGACCAAACAAGGCAACGTCCGGTTGCTCAACCTGAGTCTTGATGAGCTGGACTACAATGATAAGTTCAAAGGAATGTATCTGCTGAAAATTCAGGATGCCGATCATCAGTACCTGCAGCAATCAAAATTTGTTTCGCTCTCTGATATTGGATTGATAGCGCGTGAAGGGCAAGATGAAGTATATGTATTCGCGAATTCAATTCTCTCAACGGATCCGCAGCAGGGTGTCAAAGTGAATTTCATTTCCACCAACAATCAAACTGTAGGTACGGCAACAACAGATGGTAATGGGGTTGCCATTTTGAAAAATGCGAAAGCCACACTCGGAAAATTCCAACTGGGAATGATCACCTGTTCGCTTGGTGATGATTTCAATTTCATGGTGCTCGATAATGCGCATGTTGAGACTTCAAGATATGATGTAGCAGGAAAGTATAGTAATGATGCACACCTCGATGCGTTCATTTACGGTGATCGTGACATCTATCGCCCGGGTGACAGCGTGCATGTGAACACCGTAGTGCGAACGGAAGACTGGAAAGTGATGAAAGATGTTCCGATGAAAATAAAATTGCTGTTGCCTTCCGGAAAAGAATACCAATCACTCAAGCAAACACCCGATGACCAGGGAGCATTTGAGACAACATTCTATTTGCCACCCGCGATCATCACCGGATTGTACACGATTGAAGTTCTTTCAGGCAATGATGTTTACATTGCAGGGAAACAAATTAGTGTTGAAGAATTTGTTCCCGACAGAATCAAGGTCACTACGCAGGTTGATAAACCAGCAGCGAGGCCGGGTGAAAAAATAACTACTGCTATCACAGCAACGAACCTCTTCGGTCCTCCTGCGGCGAATAGAAATTATGAAGTGGAATTGCAGTTGAACAGAAAAGATTTTTACTCGAAGAAATATAATGACTACCATTTTGCCATTCACACGGGCGAGCAAATCAATATAGAAAATGTGGTGAGAAACGGAAAGACGGATGAGGCCGGAAAGGCGAGTGAGATCTTTGATCTCCCTGTCTACACTGATATAGGCATTCTTCAGGGAAATGTTTTTACTACGGTGTTTGATGAAACCGGAAGACCTGTTCACCAGATCAGTGACTTCAGCGTGAACACACAGGATGTTTTCTTCGGAATAAAATATTTTGATCAATGGGTGAGCACCCGGCAACCGCTCGCGCTACAATTCATCGCATGCAATGCTGCGGGGCAAGCCACGAATGCAACCGCGACGGTAGAAATTTACCGTTACTCGTGGGAGAATGTGATTGAGCAATCCGGTGGCAGGTACCGCTACAATTCTCAGCGAAAGGATATGCTCGTTTCAAAAAAGAATATTTCCCTTAATGCTTCAGGTGGCAATATTTCCTTCACACCTTACAACTCCGGCGAGTATGAAGTGCGCATTTCGCGCCCCGGTGCTGATACGTATGTTGCTCTGGAGCTTTACGCTTATGGATGGGGTGATACACAGAATACATCCTTCGAAGTAAGTAATGAAGGAGAAGTGGATCTGCAGCTCGACAAAGAAAGTTACATCGTTGGTGACAAAGCACAAGTACTTCTGAAGTCTCCTTTCGAAGGAAAAATCTTAGTGACTGTTGAGCGCGGCGATGTGTTCGATTACTATTATCTCAACACCGATAAAAAAGCTGCAAGCATTTCTATTCCCATTAAGGATGAGTTTCTTCCGAACGTTTACATCTCTGCCACTGCCATCAGGAAACTAACAGGCAATCAGCTTCCGCTTACAGTAGCACGCGGATATGTTGCATTGAAAGTGAGTAAGGATGAAACAAAACTTCCTGTGGCAATTACTGCTGCAGAAATGTCACGGTCAAAAACGAAGCAACACATCAGCGTGAAAACTGCGCCCAATGCTGAACTCACAATTGCTGTTGTTGATGAAGGAATTCTTCAACTGAAAAATACCAAGACTCCTGATCCGTATAAATTTTTCTATGCGCAACGTGCGCTTGAAGTTCGTTCATTCGATCTGTATCCGTATCTCTTTCCGGAGTATGCAACATCTGCTCTGAGTGGTGACATGGCTGAAGCAATGGCCAAACGCACAAACCCTTTCACGGTAAAACGATTTAACCTCGTTGCATTGTGGAGTGGAATTTTGAAAGCAGATGGTAGCGGGAATGCTTCTTTCGATGTAAACATTCCGCAATTCTCGGGCGCACTCCGGGTGATGGCTGTTGCATACAAAGACAATGCATTCGGATCTGCAGAGAAGATGATGAAGGTGGCTGACCCAATTGTAATCAGCACGGCGCTGCCACGGTTCCTTTCACCAAAAGATACTGTGCGAGTTCCGGTTACGCTTTCCAACACCACAGCAAAAGCAACGGATGTAAAGGCAGAAATTTCCGTCACTGGCCCGCTCACCATTTCAAGCTCAAAAACCCAAACGACAACATTGAAAGCAAACAGTGAAGGGCAAATTGAATTTGCTGTGCTCGCTTCCAATGCACTCGGAGTAGCAAGTGTAACGATCACTGTAAATGGTGTGGGAGAGAAATTTACGGATCAAACCAATATCGCTGTTCGGCCCGCTTCCTCACTCACAAAACAAACAGGCAGTGGAGTGATACAAGGAGGACAATCTCAAACACTTTCACTGAAAGCGAATATGTTCCCGGGTACAATGGATGCCAAACTCGTGATCAGCAAATCACCGATGACGGAATTTTGCAAAGACCTTCGCTCCCTTCTTCAATATCCGTGGGGTTGCGTGGAGCAAACGGTCAGTGCTGCATTTCCACAGTTATATTATCGTGATCTGGCAAAATCAATCGGGCAGGAAAACAATGCCATCGTTTTCAATCCCGATTACAATGTGACGCAGGCAATCAAAAAGATCGAGAGCATGCAACTGTATGACGGCGCAATCAGTTATTGGCCCGGCGGCGACTATGAAAGCTGGTGGGGCTCTGCTTACGCTGCTCATTTTTTACTTGAAGCAAAGAAGGCGGGCTTCGAAGTGAATGATAATATCCTCAACAAAATTTTTTCTTACCTGCAGCAAAAAGTAAAAGAACACAACACGGAAGATTGGTATTACTGGGATGAGCATGACATTGCACGAAGGGTCACTGTATGGTCGCGCTCCACGTTTTATTCCATGTTCGTGCTCGGGCTCTCCGGAAAATACGATCAATCGGCAATGAACTATTACAAAGCGAATGGTGAGATGCTGACTCCTGATTCGAAGTATATGCTGGCTGCAACATTTTATCTCGCAGGAAATCGAAACAGCTTCAAAGATTTGTTACCTGAAGCGTGGGCAAAAGACAGATCAATGCGTGCTTTCGGCGGAAGTTTTTATTCTGATGTTCGTGATGAAGCGCTCGCGTTGTATGTGTTGCTCGAAGCTGATCCGAATAATCCGCAAGTAGGAATCTTCACCAAACACCTCTCAGAGAAGTTGAGAAAAGCGTACTGGCTTTCTACCCAGGACGAAGCATTCTCCTTCATCGCTCTCGGAAAAATTGCACGTAAAGCAAACGTAAGCACCGTCACGGCTACAGTGAATGTGAATGGAAAAGCAATCGGCAACTTCAAGGGGACTGACATTACAATCAACAAAAACATTGCGGGCGAAGAGGTTTCCATTCAAACTTCAGGCAGCGGAAATCTTTATTACTTCTGGGAAGTGAATGGCATTGATGTCTCGGGAAAGATCAGGGAAGAAGACAGCTACCTCAAGGTGCGCAAAACATTTTACAACCGGTATGGTCAAGTGATGATACCCACAGCCATTAATCAAAATGAGATGCTCGTGGTGAAGGTGACGGTAGAAACGGTGGACTACAATTCGTCCGTAGAAAATGTGGCCGTCACGGATCTGCTGCCTGCGGGATTTGAAATTGAAAATCCGCGCATCAGCGCTGTGCCTGATCTTGATTGGATCAAGGATGCATCATCGTATGACTACATGGACATTCGTGATGACCGTATCACATTCTTCTGCACTGCAACCGGCAAAGAGAAAAATTTCTACTATGTGGTTCGTGCCGTGTCAAAAGGATTGTACCACATGGGACCGGCAAGTGCTGATGCGATGTACAATGGTGAGTATCATAGTTATTGGGGAGCAGGAGAGGTAGTGGTGAAGTGATCTGATAATTTGGAGATTTGAAATAAGAATATCGGTGGCGAGAAGCCATGAGGGAAAAATATAGAGTGGTTCCTGATGCACAACACTGAGATCGTGGGTTGATTATTATTCCTATTTATTATTAAATTTCCTTTAGAAATATATCTTGTAATTGCTATATTTCGGAACAATACTCACATCATGAAAAAGGTAATTTTCTTAATTGAGTTAATTCTCGCTTCTCTGCTTTTATTATTGTCTCATCAGAATTTTCTAAAGGCTCAAACAAGAGCCATTGACTCATTAAAAGAAGTTCTTGAAACCCCAAAAGAAGATAGCAATAAAATAAATATATTGAATAAGCTGGGGTATGAACTTTGGGAAATGGGTGAATTCAAGCAATCACTTGATTATGCAAACAGACAATTGAGACTTGTCGAAAAGCTTGGCTATAAAAAGAAATTATCTAATGCATATAATAGAATAGGGGCAGCCAATTTATCACTTGGTAATAATGACGAAGCTCTCAATTATTTTGGGAAAGAATTAAAAACCTCAACAGAATTAGGTGACAGTGAAAATATGTCTATTGCTTTACGCAATATTGCTAATACTTATACCTATCAGGGATACCTGGATTCTGCATTAATCTACAATTTCAAATCTTTAGCTATCTTCAAGGGAAGCGAAGATAAGAGCCAAATTGCCCGATGTTATTCAAACATTGGAACTATTTATGGGGCACAACAAAACTTTGTTGCCGGCTTAGAGTATGACTTGCGTGCATTAAGGCTTTTTGAGGAATTGGGCGATCAAAAAAGGGTAGCGACGGCATATTTGAGTATAGGAACGATATATAGAGATAGAGATAATTTCCAGGAAGGTCTGAATTATTATTTTAAAGGATTAGAAATTTGCCAAAATATTGATGATAAGGTGAAGAGTGCTAAGTTTCTTATAAACATTGCGACTATTTATTTTGATCAGAGTAATTATCAGGAGGCACTTGAATATTATCTAAAAGGACTTAGAATGCAGGAGGAACTTGGTGACAAAAGTATGGTCGCTGCTTCTAGTCACGATATTGGTGATTTATATAGGGAACAGGGTAACTATTCGGAAGCTTTGAAATATTTCGCAAAGAGTTTAAAGCTTAGTAAGGAAATTGGAAATAAAACTGTGATCATACGGAATTATTTCAGTCTTGGTAATTTATTCTACGCGCAGGGCAGATTTCCGGAAGCATTGGATTCGATAAATACGGGACTCGCCATGGCAAAAGAAATTGGTGGTGAAAAAGGCTCTATTGCAGGTGCATATTATACCTTGTCGGACATATATTTTAAGATGCATAACCTTGACAGCACCTATCATTACTTTAAGCTGTATTCAGAAATGAGGGATTCTATCCTTAATGAAGAAAATAGCAGACAGTTAAATGAGATGCAGGCGAAGTATGAAACAGAAAAAAAAGATAAGGAAATCACTCAACTCAATTTGGAAAATGAAAAACGTCAAAGCCAGCTTGCACTTCTCACACGACAACATCAAATCTCAGAATTGAATCTAATAACTGAGCAACAGCAAAAAGAATTGATCACCTCTGAGAACGAACGTAACAAGCAATCACTTCTGCTTGCCGGGAATATTCGTAAGCAGCAGCAAGACAGCATCAGTAATTTATCAGTTCAGAAAACGCTGATAACACAGCTTGCTTACAGTGAACATAACAAGCGCAATTGGTCTACGGGAGGAGGAATTGGTATTGCTGCATTATTATCACTGGTATTTTATCAGCTCAATCGTCGCCGCCGAACAAAACATTCGCTTCAAATAAACCAATTGAATAATAAAGTTCTTCGCTCTCAGCTAAACCCTCACTTCATCTTTAATGCGCTTAACTCTATCAAAAGTTATATTCAGCAGCATCCCGAAATAGCAGGCAGCTATCTGACAAAATTCAGCCTTCTCATGCGGCAGGTACTCGAGAATTCAGAAGAAGAAAAAATAAGCCTTCAGGAAGAAATTGCCATGCTGGAAAATTATATGCAATTGGAATCCATTCTGGTGCCGCATGGATTTGATTATGATGTTTCAGTGGATGAATCGACAGATGCTGCTAATACCATGGTGCCTCCATTAATATTTCAGCCCATGGTTGAAAATGCCATCATACATGGATTAAGACCGCTGAATAAACGAGGTAAGATCAATCTGCGATTCACAGAAACAAATGGCTTGCTCCAGGCAATCATTGAGGACAATGGTATAGGAGAATTTTCTGCGGTTGTGTCCGCAAGCAGTGGTAATAAAAAAAGATCTATGGGCATGCAGATAACACGTGAGCGAATTGAACTAATAAATCGAAAATCCCAGGTGAAAGGCTGGTTAAAACAACAATTGTTTGAGCATGGATCGAATGTAAAGATCGCAATCCCTCTTCAGTAAAATTCAGATCAAAACCGTCATCCTTAATAATGTGCAGCAAAGGATTGGACTTAAAACAAGCATTGACCATTATTATCCTGAAGTCTCAGGCACGGGAAGCCCGATAACTGTTTCCGATGAAGCATAAGGATTTTAGAAACGCAAATCGGTTCTTATTTTTCTTATCTTCACAAAAGAAAGCAAACGTGGGAAAAACGATTGAAATTATTCTCAAAAAGAAGAGAACCCGAGCCCACATTATTGAGGATTTAAGTTTGAATTATGTTGAACGGTTGGTTTTAAAAGAAGGACACGTAGTTGATAAACCTGAACACGATTACGGCTATGATTATGTTATGACTTGTTTTTCCGAAACCGGTGAAATAGAAAATGGAAATATCTTTATGCAGTTGAAGGCTTCTGATCATTTGCTGAGAACAAAAGATAAGAAGCATCTTTTGTTCACCGTGTCAAATGCTGATCTTAAACTTTGGACCGTTGAGCCCAACCCCGTCATTTTTATTTTGTATGATGCATTGAAGGAGATTGCCTACTGGCTGTATGTTCAACCGCACCTTAAGGTTTCGAAATCAAAGACACAAAGAATTCGTATCCCTGTTTTGAATAGAATTAATTCGCAGGCAATTCGTAAATTTGTTTCATACAAGAATAATTTACTTAATCAACAGCAATCAATTTTTCTTCATCGTGGATAGCAAAAATCATATCACTTATCGCAAGCTGAAATCAGAAATGGTGAGCCACGGTTTTTCAGTAAAAAAAATTCAGGGATCACATATCGTTTTTGAACATAAGCCTTCCAAGACAGTAATGCTCCTGCCATCGTACAGGAGTAACTCCATTGTAAGTGAAGCTCATTTACTCGGGATTAAAAGACAAGTTGTAACCCGGGGATTGATTCCCGAGAAAGAGTTTCAAAAATTATTTTCACCAGGTGACTCAAATCCAAAAGTTCTGGCGGTAAGCGAACCTCCCTCACAAGACAACATTCTGCACGGGAAAGTAAATAAGTAAGGGAGGGACTATTCAATCTTACTCATAGTTCTTCGCTTCCTGATACACGTTAATTTCCCCCTTCTGAGCTTTCAATCTTATTTGCTCCAAAATTTTTTTTCGATCCACATCCTTCATCTTTTCTTTTGCAATAATTCTCCAAACTTTTTCTGCAAGAAGAAAAACCCTACGCTCATTTTGAATTCCTGATTCGTGATGCTTTTGAATTTGTTCCAGCAATTCTTCAATACCCTCATTCCTGATTGCTACAGTTTTCACTATGGGAATTTGCCAATCACCGTTCATCCTTGAAGCCGTCAGTGATTTCAGATTTTTCGCGAACCGATCGGCATCCACATGATCGGCTTTGTTTACCACGAAAATGTCTGCGATCTCCATCAATCCTGCTTTCATGGTTTGTACTTCGTCGCCGGCTTCGGGAACAAGAACTACGATCGTGGTATCCGCCAACCCTGCAATCTCCACTTCTGACTGACCCACGCCCACCGTTTCCACAAACAAAAAATCAAATGGTGCTGACTTCATTACATCAGTGACCTCGATGATCTTCTCACTCAATCCACCGAGTGAGCCACGAGTAGCAAGTGAGCGAATAAAAACATTCTTATGACTAAAATGCTCTGCCATTCTAATACGATCTCCGAGCAGTGAACCGAAATTGAATGGGGAAGTAGGATCAACAGTAACCACTCCAATCTTTACATCATTGTTCTCCGAAGCAGTTCTTCCGGACAGCAGGAAACTAATCAGTGAATTCACCAGTGAGCTTTTTCCTGCACCGGGAGGACCCGTGATGCCGATGAGCGGAACATCACGAATGGAAAGTGACTCGAGTAAAATTTCACTTCCTTCCAGATCATTTTCAACGATGGTGATGGCTCTTGCCAGCGCTTGTGAATCGCCTTGTTGTAATTGCTTTACGAGGGAAGAAACTTCAGTCATGAAAGCTTAACGCTCCAGGGTGTTGTGGATGCGCGTACGAATTTGATCAACAATTTTCGGAGAGACGGTGTGACGCTTGATCTTATCGCAGAGGTAACTCTTAAATGATTTTTCGATCTTGAATTTTTCCAGGCAATATGAACATGAATTTAATTCGGCGAGAAATTTTTTCTCTTCCTCCTCGGTCAATTCATCATCGAGGGCGAGCATCACCTTTTTAAGGGTTGCATCGCAACGATGCTTGCCGGACTCATTGCCCTTTCGAAAACCGAGAGCTTCAGCGATTTTCGTGATACCCCATTTTTTTTGCATAGTCCCTTAGTTTTTCTTTCATGAGATTGCGGGCGCGGTGCAGCCGCGAGCGCACCGTGCCGATGGGAATGTCAATGATCTTAGCAATTTCTTCATAGCTGAAACCTTCTACATCACATAACAAAATCACTGTTCTGAAATCAATCGGTAAATCATTCAACGCTTTAGTCACCTCATCACCTATAAGCCCTTTGAAAACATCATCACGCAAATCAAGCTCGCCAACATGCGATGCTTCATCGCTGTCCTGGTATGCTATGTAATCTTCATAATCAACTTCACCCGGATAGCGAACCTTACGGCGATATTCATTGATGAAACTATTCTTGAGAATCTGGAACAACCATGCCTTCGCATTCGTTCCGCGCTCATAAGAATCAATGAAGCGATATGCTTTTAAAAAAGTATCCTGAACAAGATCGTTAGCATCTTCTTCATTCAGAGTAAGGTGAAATGCGAAGTTGTAGAGAGCATCCACATGAGGCATAAACTCTTTTTCAAAGAGTTCTTCGTTCTGTTTTTGAATTACGTCCGGTAGTTCTGCCACGCAGTAAAAATAAGGAGGAAATGGTGAAGGAGAGAGTGGAAGTGAGAGCGAATGCCTTAGAGTGTGCTTGATCAAAAAAAGAAAATTGAAAATTGAAATTGGGAACGGAAAGCAAAAGTGTGACCCAATCTGTTTGACCTATTTTCCAATTTCTAATTTCAATTTTCGAAGAAGGTGATTAAAGAAGAAAACGAAGACTAGAAATGAGTAAGTAAAATACAAGGGTGTGACAAAATTCGCTTGACCTATTTTCCATTTTCAAATTTCAAATTTCAAAGCCGACAAGTACCTTTGGCAACATTCGAAATTATTCAGCAACCATTTACCGCTATTGGTTCTAACTTGCATCTTCTGAAAGCCCGCTGACCGAATGCCCTGGCGTAAACCCGACCTCACCGCTGTTCCTTACATTTCACTCGCAGCAACAATTGCGGGATTATTTATTGCACGTGCCATGCCGAGCATTGCGATGATTGTAATGGTTGGGTATGCAGTGTTGCTTACGGATCCAAGAAAAACTTTTTCGCTCTTCTTTCGCGATCGCGTACTCGTAGCATTGTGGCTCGTGTTCTTCGTTTATTTATTCAGCGCGCTCAACTCAAAGGAAGACAACTACTTTCTTCTCGAGAGAATCAGGCTGAAGCTTCCGTTTCTCGCCTTGCCTGTTGCCTTCACTGTTTTTAAAAACAAAATCTCAGAGCGGCAATTTCTTTCTTACCTGTATTTTTTTCTCTTGCTGGTGCTCATTACTTCAGTAACCATCAGTTTTCAGTTTTTCAAAAATTTAAAAGGCATTCTTCATGCTTATTCTGAAGGTAGAGTGATTGAAACTCCTTTCAATCACATCCGCTATTCACTCATGATTTCCTTTGCAATCGTTATAGGGTTTTATCTGTTCGTAAAAAAATTCTTTGTAAAATATCCATTGGAACGGTGGCTGATTTTGGGCTCCGCCATTTTTCTCATCTACTTCCAGCACCTCCTCGCGGTGCGAAGCGGCATGGCAGCGATTTACCTCTGCGGCCTTTACATGATTTTTCATTTTGTCTTCAGGATAAAAAATTTCAAAAGGGCGATGATGCTTGCCGGAATCATCGTAGTAGTCCCTATGATTGCATATTTCACCATGCCCTCCGTTAAGGCGAGAATGAATTACATGAAATACGATTTGCAGCAATTGTTCTTGTTTCAAAATGCTTCAGGTCTCTCTGACGCAGGGAGAATTCTCTCGATAGAAAAGGGAATGGAATTGTTTAAAGAGCATCCTGTTACCGGCGTAGGCATTGGTGATTTGCGCGTTGAAATGAAAAACAAGCTGGATGAAGCGCCTGAACATCCGCGTGATATTCTGCTGCCACATAATCAATTTGTTTTTGTTGCAGCAGGAACCGGAATCTTCGGGTTGATTGTATTCGTCATCGCTGTATTCCTTCCGCTGATGAGAAGAAGATACCTGAAGAATTGGCTGTTCGTTTGTTTTCACATCATCATCCTGTCATCATTTTTTACGGAGGCAACGATTGAGGAGCAGATGGGAACCGGTTTCTACCTTTCATTTCTTTTGCTGATGTACATTTTCATTCAGTCGAATGAACCATGATCTCTGCCATCATCATCACATTCAACGAAGAAAAAAATATTGCGCGATGTCTCGACTCGCTGCGTAATGTTGCGGATGAAATTATAGTGGTGGATTCTTTCTCAACCGATAATACAGAAAAAATTTGCCGAGGCAAAAATGCTCGCTTCATCCAACATGTATTTGAGGGATACATTGAGCAGAAAAATTTTGCGATGCTACAGGCTGCTCACCACTATGTTTTATCTCTCGATGCTGATGAATGTTTGAGTGATGAACTGAAGCAATCAGTTCTGGAAGTAAAAAAAAATCTCTCCAAAGGACTTCCCGCGGAAATCAAAGATGGCTACACCATGAACCGTTTGAATAATTTCTGTGGCAAATGGATTCATCACAGCGGCTGGTATCCTGATCGGAAGATCCGCTTGTGGAATCGCAACAAAGGAAAGTGGGGTGGTGTAAACCCTCACGACAAAGTGGTGATGGAAGAAGGGAGTACGATTGGATTTATTCAGGGCGATTTATTGCATTACACAGCCACATCCATTGAGCAATTCAAAAAACAACAAGAGAGGTTTGCGACGATTGCGGCGGATGAAATTTTTAAGCGGGGTAAAAAATCAAGTGGCTTTGGTGCCTACATGAAAGGGATGCTGATGTTTGTAAGAAGATATTTTTTCCAGCTTGGTTTTTTGGATGGATACTACGGTTGGGTAATTTGCAATGAGGCAGCGAAGTACACGTATTTGAAATATGTAAAAGCGAAAGAGCTTCAATGAAGAAGGTTCTCACTCGACTATAAATTTTTTTCGTAGTACAGATCGTTTGTCATTCACTGATAGAATATAAATTCCGCTTGCAAAATCATTTACTGAAAACTGAATTTCATTTTTCCCTTCTACCAGCAACACATTTTTCATCGCTACCAATTTGCCCTCTGCAGAATATACTTTTATTGCTGACGGAGATTTTTTATCAGCATCAATGTTCACAAAAACTAAATCATGAGCCGGGTTGGGACAAATGATGAAATGATTTTCGAAGCCTGACTGACCCGGATTACTCCCACCGTTAGTAATAAGTGTATCAGCAAACTTCGCTATGAATACATCATACCCACCGGCAAGTGCTGTCTGGTATGCGGCGGGAGTTGCAATACTATCTTCACTGTCGGTGGAACTGCAGAGATAAATATTATCGAAATTATCAGTCCGAATTATCAACCCATATCCTCCCACTTGTTCTTCATCGCTTCCGCCGAAGTACGAGCTGTAAACCAATCCTCCATCAGAATTAAACCTGGCGAAGTACGCATCAGAAACACCACCGAGATTTGTTTGATATGCATTTCCATTAGCAATTCCGTGTGCGCTGTACGTGGCTCCTGCAATGAAAATGTCATTGTGCGAATTCACAGCTATGCCCCGCGCTGTTTCAGAGAGTGTATCACCGAAGTAGGTTCCCCACAAGCGCTGGCCATTTGTATCGAGCTTCACAACATAAGCGTCGAGTGTGTTGTAGCCGGTGCTGTCAATCCCGGGCGTTCGAAATTGCTTCCACGTTCCTGCAGTCGCAATACCTGTGTCGCTCTGTGAAAAGCCGGTGACATAAATATTCCCATCGTGATCAATCACGCAATCCCGTCCACGGTCTTCATAAGCACCACCCACGTAAGTTCCCCAAATGGGTATTCCTGATGAAGAAAATTTTACGAGGTAACTATCGAATGATCCGGCGAGTGAAGAATGAAATGTTCCTGATGTTGCTATGCCTGAAGTACTCAGGGCTGTTCCGCTCAGGTAAATTTGATTGTGTAAATCAACAGCCACATGATGACCGCGATCATCTTTATTAGCTCCGTAGTACGTGGACCAAAACGCATTTCCATTTGCAGTGTCCAGTGCTGCCAGAAAGATATCGCCGTTACCACCATACGTGGTCTTGTATGCTCCCGCAGTCGCGATGCTATCTGTACTCAATGTGTACCCGGTGATGATGAGTCGCCCTGAGCGATCAAGGGTCATTCCGAGCACCTGGTCTTTATCTGAACCGCCAAAATACCTGCACCAGACAAGAGTGCCGTTGGAAGAAAACTTTGCAACAAGCCCGTCTGACTCTGATCCTTCGATGGTTTTCTGTTCTGCATCTGCAGTTGCCAAACCATCGCTATATGATTCTCCGCCGAGGTAAATGTTGTTCATCGAATCAATGGCAACGGACCATCCATAGTCAACGCGATCACCACCAAAGTAGGTTGCCCATTGAAGCAGGAATGATGCATTGAATTTCAAAACGAATATATCGAAGCTGCCGCCGCTGTACGTGTTGTCATAGGCACCGCTGGTGGCAATGTTGGAAGAAGAACCTGTGCGGCCGGTGACGATGATGTTTCCTTCTTTGTCAATCTCTATGCCTTCAGAAAAATCCGTAGTGTCACCACCGAAGTAGGTACTGTAGGTGATGGTGGGATCAATGATGAAGGTTTTTGTGTGATCATAATTTATTTGACTGAAAGTAATTGTGTTTCCTTCCTTCACAAAAGTGCCACTGATTTTTCTCCGGGAATCATCAGCAAAATAGAGGGGCGAGTGTTCTTCAATTTTTCCAAGAGAGGATACAATTTGAATTGAATTGTTTTCAATGTGCAACGAAGAAGTTCCATCATACACCAATTGAATGAGATCAGGATTTCCACCGGGATGAACGATAAAAGAATATTCAGTCTCTACAGCCCCCATAGAAATGGAGGAATTGCTCTCACTCAAATCCCATACAAGATCAATGTCGGGATAAATATTTTGGTAGGTGATCTTTTTGAAGTGATGAACATTCGTAATTCCGTTCAAAGAATTTTTGCCGGTATAAAAATTCAGGACGTCATCTGCGGGTTCTTCTGCAATAATGATGGGATGAAGATTCGAGTTCAGAAGATGTACATCCGTTCTGTTGGTTTGAAATTGGAGGTCATTATCAAGATCAAATTCTGCATCACGGTATTCTCCGGAAATATTTTTCGAACTTAAATTTTTTGTTTGGTTCACCTTTGTAAATTCATAACTCCATGAATTTTCCTTTAGAATGATCCGGAATCCATGCGATTGAAAAATGTATTTGACATCAGGGTATGGATTTCCGAATTGATCTGCTATTTGTCCTTTGTTTTCTACAAAAAATTTTTGTGAACGCCGGTGATCAATACGTGGAACTACTTGCTTCGAAAAATTGGTTGCTTGAACGGAATTGATAGCCGTTGCTGTAAAAACTGTAAAAGCAAGAAAAAGCTTTTTCATTTTAAATGCATCTGTAAACAAGAAGCGAATATGATTGTGATAATAAAGTATAGCTTCAAAAATACGATGGTAAGTCAATTGAATTTCCGGCCACAACCGCCGTCAGGGTTTGCCTCCGCAGAAAAATGCTTGCACTCAACACTGACGGGGTTTACCTACTTCGGCAATAAACCCTTCACATTTTTTTCATCAAAAGGCCCCTTCTGACTGATTAACTCGCGGGCGTGATCAACCTGGTTCCATGTATTCCACAGCAGCACACCACGCACTCTTCCGTTTTCAAGATAATACACCACGCCTTCACGAAATGGTTCTTTCCAATCTTCCACCATTTGATGTCGTGAATCTAATTCTCCTACCGCTTCATAACCCAAATCAAAAAGATCGCTGTAGAAAAATGGAAGGTGAGTATATTTTTCTGTACCGCCTGCCATATTTTTTCCTGCATGTTCGCCCATTGTCAATGCGTTGTCTTCGTGCTCCACGCGCATGCGCTTGCCGAGTGCCGGTGAATAAAAATTTGCAACATCACCGGCTGCATAAATATCAGGTTGATTGCTTCTCAGGAATTCATCCGTGTCAATTCCGTTGCTCACAGCGATCCCTGCTTTTTCTGCCGGCGAAATATTTGGCTTGATGCCAATGCCTGCTACAACAACATCTGCTTCCAATGTCTTACCACCTTTTGTTTTGATGGTGTATGCTGAATTATTTTTTGAAAGCGAAACCACCTCATCATGGTTGATGATGGTTACGCCTTTCTCCTGGTAATATGAATTGATAAATCCCGCCAGCGTGGGGGGATAAACTCTTGAACCGATAGCGTCATCAGGAAAGATCATCGTCACCTTTTTGTTATTCATTGCCAAAGCTGCTGCTGCTTCTGAGCCAATGAATCCACCTCCGATCACTACAATATGTTTTGCACGCTCGGTTTGCTTCCTCAGGTTTTTGTAGTCATCGTACGTTCGGTAATAGATGATGCCTTCTACTTCAAACGGCAGACGATTGATTGTTCCGCCGGTTGCTATCAAGAGTTTTTCGTAAGAATATTTTTCATCCTGATCATCAATCACCATGCGCTCCGAAGGATCAATGGTTACCACAGATCTTGAAAGGAGAATAGTTGCATTCTTTTCTTCCGTTTTTTTCCAGATGGTTTCTTCAGCATCCCCTTTCCAAAGTCCTTTGGTAAGGGGAGGACGACTATAAGGCGGATGATCTTCATTGCTGATGATGGCGATGGAATTCTTTTGATCGAGAGAACGAATTCCTTTTACGGCGGCATCAGCAGTCATGCCGCCGCCGATGATGAGGTAGTGGAAGTTTTGCATGGAATTTTTTGAAAAGCTAAATTACATTGTTAGCGTGCAGTAACGTCCCTGACAACAGCGTCCATTGGAAAGTCTCTACTCCTCTATAGGATTCGCTTCTTTCCTCACTTGTTTCCACAAGTCATTTATTTGCAAGCGTGATGCCCAGACTTCCAGGTATTTCAAATCGAGTATTCCATATTGAACTTCATATACCCTTAGCGCATCGTTAAATTGCTTCTCGCTACCCCCGGAAACTTTTGCCCAACGGAGTTTTGCGAGGATCGTATCTTCCGGCGTGCAGATTTTCATTTTGAATCCAAATACATTTTCCTCGTACTTTCTATCGAACCTTGAAATGTCAAACGGTTCATTAGTCAAAATCCAGAAATCAATTTTATCACCTGCTTCTGAATCAATCAGGTTGAACATACTTTGATGAGCAACGGCTTCCTTGATGCTCTTCTCCATCAGGTAATATTTTGGAGGAGGAAATGCTTCGATCAAGGCATAAATTGCTTTGGATGTGATGTTAATCACGATGTCAACATCGTGAGTGGTGCGTGGCTCTCCCTGAAAACTTGAAACCACAGAACCGGTGACCATATAATCAATTTGATTCTCGTTCAGAATTGAGATGACATCGGTCAGTAATTTCGGTTGTAACATAATTTAATTCTCTCTAAGTACAGAGTCTTAATTTCTTGTTCGCTCTTATCAGGAAATCTTTTCCGGAGTCCCGCTAAAAATAATTCTTTGGCAATAGCAGAGAGTTCAAATGCTTTAGCCAGGCGTTGCTCACCGGTCATCTTTCTCAATGCCCGCAAATACTCGCGATGGTTGGGTTGAGGTTTAATCTGCAAGAAAAAAAATTTCAATTTCAAAGATAGAATGATTTGTGAATGCTCCCGGGGAGAACGAAGAACAACCACTCTTTAAAAATTATTCCACCACAAACTTTTCATCATCCCTTTTTCCATTCGCTAACTGAACGCGGTACAAATACATCCCTTCAGGAAAATCTTTTTTGAGAACGGGAAAATTATTTTGGTGTGGATGTGAAATTGTTTTTACCAATACGCCAAGTGAGTTAAAAAATTGAATGCTCTCAATTTTTTGATTTTGATTTTTGATTTGGAGGAAGGACACGTTTGAAACTGGATTGGGATAAACACTGACGAAATGATAGTTGGTGTTGATTTCCTCGATGCCTGCACAATCAATTCCCTGGACGTGAATATCATCAAGCGCCCATCCGTCCTTAGGATTGTTGATTGAATCACTTTTAAACGTAAACTTGAGCCAAAGAGAATCCTCATTACTAATCCAAATATTGCAAGCATAAAATGAAATGTAAGACCAGCCATTTGAGCTACCACTTAAGCCAGGTGAGCCATCGAAGAGAGTGTCGGTCAACAATTGTCCAAAGTCAAAGTTATTTGAACTGCCCCAATTCATTCCTCCATCAACTGAATATTCAAGCTCTCCGCCATCACGGAATGTGTCGGTATTAATCATGTAGTGGAAGCTAATGAAAAGCTGCTGACCATAATTTTGAACAAAGGATGATGGTATTTTGACAACAAAGGCAGACTGATTATTAGGAGGATAGGAATTTGTACTATCAGTAATTATCACCTTTGATCCGTAGAAGGCAGAATTGATAAAAACTTTTTGTGGAGATGCAATCTGCCAAAGATTTCCCACTGAAGTATCAATGGAAATTAAATCATTCGGAGATTCAAAATCAAAGAGAAATCCTTGACTTAAAATATTTTGGGATAAGAGAAGAGCAAATATTGGGAGGGAAAGTCTTTTCATAGAGCAAATTTTTATCGGTGAAAAGAAAAATCACCCTACTCAAATCTAACTCTATTTTCTCTTAGGCGGGAGTAAATCCGAAATCAAAAATCCGCAATCCGCTCGCAGAGTCCTGTGAAAATCAAAGGGTTCTCTTCACTTCCGTCTCTTCAAATCCTTCAATATTATCACCCACTTTATAGTCGCTGAAGTTCTTGATGGAGATACCACACTCTTGCCCACTTACCACTTCCTTCACATCATCTTTGAACCGCTTGAGTGCTGAGAGCTCTCCTGTATAAATAACGATACCATCGCGAATGAGCCGCGCTTTGTTAGTGCGGATAATTTTCCCTTCCGTCACAAAACAGCCGGCTACTTTTCCAAACTTGGTGATGTTGAATACCTCACGGACATCCGCAACGCCTGTTATCTTCTCTTCGATCTTCGGCTCGAGCATTCCTTCCATGGCGCTCTTCAATTCATCAATGGCATCGTAGATGATGGAATACAATCGTATCTCGATATTTTCTTTCTCGGCTAATTTTCTTGCGCTTACCGATGGACGAACCTGGAAGCCCACGATGATGGCATCAGATGCAGAAGCAAGCAATACATCGCTCTCAGTAATTTGGCCCACTGCTTTATGAACGACATTGATTTGAATTTCAGGATTGGAAAGCTTCTGCATGGAATCTGTTAATGCTTCTACCGATCCATCGTAGTCACCCTTCACAATCACATTCAGCTCTTTGAAATTTCCCAGGGCGAGACGACGACCAATTTCATCGAGTGTGATGTGCTTCTTCGTTCTTATGCCCTGCTCACGCACAATTTGCTGACGCTTGTATGCCACTTGTTTCGCTTCATGCTCATCGCCAAACTCTTTGAATTTTTCCCCGGCTTGAGGCGCGCCATCCAATCCCAGGATCTGAACGGGTACCGCGGGTCCTGCATCCGTTACGCGTATACTACGTTCATTGTACATCGCTTTGATGCGCGCATAGTTGCTTCCTGCTACTACTATATCGCCAATGTTCAATGTGCCTTGTTGCACCAGTAATGTTGCAACATACCCCCGGCCTTTATCAAGTGTGGCTTCAATCACTGTTCCCGTGGCAAACTTATCAGGGTTCGCTTTGAGGTCGAGTAACTCTGACTCCAAAAGAATTTTTTCCAGCAAGGAGTCTATTCCTGTTCCCAGCTTTGCAGAAATTTCCTGCGTTTGAAATTTACCTCCCCACTCTTCTACCAGGATATTCATCTCTGCCAACTGCTGACGAATACGATCGGCAGTTGCACCCTGCTTGTCCATTTTGTTGAATGCAAAAATCATCGGCACACCGGCTGCCTGTGCGTGACTGATGGCTTCCTTTGTTTGCGGCATCACCGCATCATCGGCTGCGATCACGATCACAGCAATATCAGTGATCTTCGCGCCGCGTGCCCGCATGGCAGTAAACGCTTCGTGACCGGGAGTATCGAGGAAAGTAATCTTCTTTTCACTTGGAAGCACCACTTCATAGGCACCAATGTGCTGCGTAATTCCACCTTTTTCACCGGCGACTACATTTGTTTGACGCACGTAATCGAGTAGTGAAGTTTTACCGTGATCAACGTGACCCATGATGGTAACAATCGGAGGCCTCGGTTTCAATGAAGCGGGATCATCCTCTTCTTCCTCCACTTCCATCTCTTCCTGCTCTTCCATAGAGATGAAATGCACTTCCTGACCAAACTCATTCGCCACCAACTCGATGATCTCAGCATCAAGTCGCTGATTGATGGAAACAATTACACCGGCATCCAAACATTTTTTGATGATCTCTGTCACCGGAACATTGAGCAAGCTCGATAACTCAGCGGCTGAAATAAATTCTGTTACCTGCAAAACTTTCTTGGCACCTTCCACTGCTGCCTCTTCCATTTCAGCAGCAACTTCCTCACGCTTCAAGCGGCGGTATTTTGATTTCGCCGTCTTACCCTTGGTGGCGCCGCTGAGTCGCGCCATGGTTTCACGAATCTTATCCTGGATTTGTTTTTCTGAAACTTCAGACGACTGTACCACTTCAGTGCGCCGAAAATCTCTGCGTGGTTCTGCACTTCTCTCTTCGGTTCTTGGTTTTGCAATACCCTCTTTGCCTTCCGGAAGTTTTACCGGACGGTCAGAGGTATAGATGCGTTTGCGCTTGCGGCGCTGGGCATCGCCTTTTTGTTTGATCTCCTTGGAATAGTCGGGGCGGTCACTCTTGATGGTGGACAGATCAAGTTTACCAATCACTTTGGGACCCTCTAAATTTCTGTACTCCGTCTTCTTCATTTCAACGACGGGCACTTCAGGCTTTTCTTCCTCAACAGGGATTTCTACCTGGGGAATTTCTTTTTCTTCCGCTTCGGGAATTATTTTTGTTTCAACAGGGATCTCCGGAGCTAATTTTTCTACCTCAAGCTCTTTCTTGGTTTTTTTCCTGGCGGCAGGTTTCTTTTTCTCTTTTTCTTTCTCTTTCTCCGGCTTTCCTTTTTCTGTCAGCGTTTCAAGCGGAACCGTTCCTATTACTTTCGGTCCTTCCAAAGTTTCCGCCTTCGCTCTG